>OBUS01000007.1_pt1 | contig 288093 bp, 219 predicted proteins | sample 1475921 | NCBI WGS metagenome assembly OBUS01 (sample SAMEA2579948, study PRJEB22360) | human gut metagenome | reverse complement strand
TCTTACCCAAGTATATTACTTGTGGTGGGGGCGTCCCCTCCCCCCCCAGCCGTAATAGCGAGAGGCTTGTCCGGGTAGGCTTTCTTGAAATCCTCCGGAAGAGAACCTGCCGCTATCAATAAATCCTCTTTCCCCAACGAGGCGTTTAACAGGGCTTTCATGCTCCCTTGTGGGTGGTCCTCGAGGGAGCTCCAAGGGATAGTCGCTGTCAATCTCACTTCGGAATTTGGTGTCTGGAGAAGTAGATCCGGTACGTCTATCTGTTCATGGTCACTCCGGACATTTCCTGCCAATGCCGAAACCTTGAGGCCGGAACGTTCTTCCACGAAGAATTCCTTGATGTGGGCGTTTATTTCTTTTCCTTGATATAAGATGGAATCGATAGAAGTGTTCAGGTTCGTTAAACTAATATGGGAGAAATCGAGTCCTTGCTCGGGTGCCGCGTAATTCCCGTCATAAGCGAATGTAGAATTCGTTATGTCAAAGTTTCTCGCCTTATATTGTTCCGCTCCAAGATCTACGAGGCCGTTATTTAGCCCGGCTTTATTAACGAAAGCCGTAAGGCGTAAGGAATCCGAGGGCATTTGTAGGGCGAAGGCTACCCGGTCCAAACTGATTTTATCCAGCTTGAGTACCCAGTTCAGAGGTGTGGAAGTCGTGTCTTCTTTCGAGGTTGAATCATTTAATAGAAGGGTAATGGCGGTATCGGATAAATCTACGGTATTAAATGTAGCTTTCTCCTCGGACAGGTCTATACGATCGGCGTGCAGGTAAAGCTTTCCCAAGAATCCTTTGATTTCTATACCTTCAATCATAGTCCCGGTGTTAACCTTTACGTTCCGGAGGTCGATCGCCTCTACCAATACTTGCTTCCGCAAAAGAGGAAGGGCACGAACCCGTACCGTCAAGCTCTGTAAACTCAACAAGGTATCGGCGGGAGGATTTACGACCTCGACACCCTTAACCGTAAGGTCTAACGGGAAAGATAGCCTAATCTGCTCGATCCCGATTTGCATACCAGTCGCTTTTCCTGCGTATTCGGTCGCTTTCCGTACCGCGAAGTTTTGGAAAGGAGGTATATATAGTAATATAGAGAGTAACAATACCAATGCGATCGGTATTAGGCATATCACTCCTATCCGTTTAATCCATACTCTCATGTTGATACGTTTCTCTTTTTCTTATTTGTTTATTTGCTTGTTTTTATGACGATCGCTCCGTTTGCGCCTCTTACCCCGTATTCACCGGCGTCTTTCAATACTCTTAATTCCGAGACATCTTCCACGGGCATCGTGTTTAGAACAGATAGGTCCATCGGTATACCGTCTACCACTACTAGCGGGTCACTAGGACTGTTTAGGGAAACGCTCGCACGGATACGTACGGAACCATCGGCGAATGTTATGCCACTCATCCTTCGTAGCAGGCAATAGAGATCACGGCATCCGGTTTTCTGTATCTCTTCTTTATTCATAACGCTTGAGCTTACTATTTTGTTTCGTTCCCTTTCCATAATTTCTTTCAGGGCCTCATCCGGTTCAAAACTACGCTTTGCGTTGAATGTGCTATTCTCTAAAGTAATGGTTATATAATTGTATCCGTTGACTGGGACTTTGACTATATTTCTTGTTTTCTTAATAGTGACGAACAAGGTATCATTCAGGTTAGCCCCCGGGATGGTGAATACGCCATGTTTGTTCGTTTTCACGGTGATCGGATTCTGACTGCCTAGCGTGACCGGATAACGTTTGATTATTTTATCGCTGATGTCACGCAATACACCGACTAAAGTATCATTCTGTGCCAAAAGTATTTGACTGCTGAATGATAAGATGATGATTGAAAGATAATGTATTGTTTTCATAGCTCAATCTTTTTAGCTGAACATAACACAAAGATAATATAATATTTCTTAAAGGCAGAGTTTTAGGGCAAATTCGTAATAGGTATTATTTTTACGTTTCTATGTGGTCTCATTTGTCGCTAAAATGAGATTACTATAAATGGAAATCATTACATTTGCCAAAATAAAATGAACGGTATGGAATTAGATTTAGCCTATTTGTGTTTTGAGAAACAAGAAATGTGATTGTAATCTATTGAATAATAGATTTTTGAAGAAGAAGAGTATAACAATGGGTAACGATATAGAAACGAGCGAACTTCTTTAGTCTGCTGTGTTTTTCCATTGCTTCAAATAACTCTACCACAAAGATAAATCATTTTGTTGAAACCTTGCCAAATATATCCATCATTCTTCGTATTTTTGTAATTACAAAGCATTTAACATGGATAAATTCAATGCGAATGAAAGTGTAGATACTACGAGATTAGAAAAACTATTTCTTGAAAGTGGCACACTGAAAATACTTAGAAAAAATGAATATATGGTTCGTCAAAACGATAAAACTAACCATATAGGCTTTGTTGCATCTGGTATATTCCGTCTTACTCGCATAGATACGAACGGTAACGAATGGATTGTTGGTTATAGTTTTGAAAATGATTTCGTATGTGATTATCCATCTCTAATTAATAGAACCGATGCAACGGTTAGCATACAGGCAACAACTGATTGCGAGGTCTATTTACTATCTCTAAGCAAACTCAACCAATTTTGGGAAACCGATATGGAAACACAGCGTTTAGGCAGGCGTATTGCCGAAACCATGTTTGCAGAGATATACCAACGCTTATTAGGGTTCTATTGCGATACTCCTGAACAACGCTATCAGACGTTAATGAAGAGATGTCCTGATTTGCAAGAACTAATAACTTTAAAGGAAATAGCACTTTTTCTCGGTGTAACTCCTGAAACTCTAAGTAGAATCCGCAAAAAACAACTGCAAAAATAGAGGTCTTGACTTTCGTCAAGGCTTTTTCGCTTTTTACTACCTAATATTGCCACCATAATGATAAACTGAATTATTATGGTAACTTACACTCACTTCGGCAAACAACCCGATGTTCTTAAACATCTTGTTCTCTGCGAGGTTCTTCAAATAGAAAAACCGCAGATATATGTAGAAACAAATTCAGCGTGTGCCATCTATACAATGACACATACTCCCGAACAAGAATATGGTATTTATCACTTCCTGAACGAAGCGAATAAAGATGCTACACTAAAAAACTCCCTTTATTATCAATTAGAGAATGAAAGCATGGCAAATGGAAACTATTTAGGTTCTCCGGCATTAGCCATGAAAGTATTGAATAATGATGTTAAGGGGTGTCTATTCTTTGATTTAGAAAAAGAGGCACTGGAGAATATTGAATCATTTGTAAGACACCAAGCTGTTGCACCATCAATTAGAACCTTTAACTGCGATTCGATTGATGGAGTATTAAAGCTATTGCCGTCATTACCCAAATCCACGTTTCTACATATAGACCCTTACGAAATAGATAAACCCAATAGCAATGCAAATACTTATCTTGATGTATTAATCAGTGCTACCAAATTGGGGATGAAGTGTTTGTTGTGGTATGGATTTATGACCATTAACGATAAACAGGCACTCAATAAATCCATGTCTGAGAAATTTAACAAGGCAGGCATTAAGGATTATACGTGTTCAGAGCTGATTATGAACGCTATAAAAAAAGATACAGTAGTCTGTAATCCCGGCATATTGGGAAGCGGAATCTTAGCAACCAACTTATTCCAAAAATCCAATACGGTGATTCAGGATTATAGTAAAAAACTGGTTGAAATCTATAAAAACGTTCAATATAAAAAATTTAATGGGAGTTTATATAATGATACCATAAACAAAAAACAGAATATTAGAATCAAAAGACATCTTTAATTGTGTGAATCATGAAAGAATTATCCGAACAGAGATTTTTCCGGTTATTGTCGGAATACTCACAAAAAGAGTTTACCGTAAATGATTTTACGGCAGCATTACATGAACTTGCCAATCACTTGGCAAGCATTGCTATAAATGAACAAGACTACGCTGTATTGTTACGTTATCTCTCCTTTGGACTTAACAGGCTTAAATCGCATCGTGTACAATTTGAGCAGGGGGAAAAATGCCTTGTTATTGCTTATTGATGAAGCAATAGGACTTGTAAACACAGAACTTCGTATACTCAATATGCGAATTAAATATCCGGTTCAATTCCAGAACCGAAAGAATAGCTTACCATCATCCCCGCTACACCTAACAGATGAAACTTATCTTATTGAAATAATGGAGCTTGTTAGCGGACTATTCCTATCTAAGAGAGTAGTAACGCATATTGGAACAGAATCCCCCCTTACAGAAATTGGAAAAGCATTTGAATATCTCTTCAATATCAAATTGGGGGATGTTCACAAGAAGCATGAAAGCGTTATTAAGCGTAAGCCATCCAAAGTAACTGAATTTTTAGATACACTTCGTAAAGCTATTATCGAAGAAAGCAAGAAGAAAGGCTATTTGTAAATCAACAATTTAGCAACTATTTATGGGGGTGTACCAGTGGTACACCCCTAACTTTTTTACACTCATTTGCCTAACTTTGCTTCATCAATCGATTGAAAACAATAATGTTAAACTAAAAAATGAAGCAAAATGTATATAGATAACGAAAACTTCGACAAGTGGATGGAACGGTTATCAAAGAAGCTCTCCGAAATCGGGCAAGACCTGAAATCGCTTATCAATACTGACAAGGTATTGGACGAAAATGATAAGATACTCGACAATCAGGATTTAGCTTTCCTGCTAAAAGTATCTTTCCGAACCCTGCAACGGTATCGGGCAAGTGGCAAACTCCCTTACTTTACGATAAGTCATAAGACCTATTACCGTACAGCAGACATTCGGACATTTATTCAAGAAAATGCCGAAAGTAAGACTTATGAACGGTTCAAAAAGGAAAACCAACTCGATAAGCAAACCATTGCAAAACAAGACGGGTAATGTTACCGCCTGATGATGTGCCACTACTCCCCATTTAGCAGAAACCGCCTTGCCTTGTGGCTCGGCTTATTTCGCTAAATGAAGCAAGAGGGAACTGGACAAGTCCTGTTCTTCCCTCTTGCCCTGCGGGGCAAAGCCTTCGGCTTTAATAGGTTACATTCGTAACCGTTTATAGCAATGATTATAAGTCGGAAATGTATTTCGCTTATAATCAACTAAATGAATCTCATTTTCCTTATAAAAATGTTATAATCATGGATAAGACCAGTAATATATCCACACTTACCACTATCGGGATAGACCGACAGACGGGCAAGTTGATAGATAAACTCTGCAAACGCTATTCGCTAAAAAAAGGGGAAATAGTCAGGTTGGCGTTTGTCTATATCGATAAAGCGTGTATCAACCCATCGGAAACACCGGAATCAGTAAAATCGGAACTGGCGAAAATAAACAAACGGCAGGATGATATAATCCGCTTTATCCGACACTACGAGGAAGAACAACTGAATCCAATGGTACGAACCGCTAATTCTATTGCCGTTCGCTTCGATGCTATCGGCAAGGAATTGGAAGACCTTATCCTTTCACAACTGGCAGCCAGTCAAGAAAGGCAAATAGCCATATTGAAAAAGTTAAGCGAACAGTTCAGCAATCATGCCGATGTAATCAACCAGCAGGGAAAGCAACTCACTACCCTGTATCAGATACACCAGCGGGATTATAAAAAGCTACTTCAACTGATACAACTCTATTCGGAACTATCAACTTGTGGCGTGATGGATGGTAAACGGAAAGAGAATCTAAAGGCGGAAATCATCAATCTGATAAATACATAGAGCCATGCACATAGATTTTGCCCCGCCATCAAGAGGAACATATAATAATGCAGGAAGTAGCCGCCAATTAGCTTCATATATGGAGCATGAAGACTTGGAACGGATGGAAAAGGGTATTTATACGGATGGCTTTTTCAATCTGACAGAGAATAACATCTACAAATCAGCCCTAATAAAAGATATAGACGGAAATATTGGGCAACTGCTGAAAACAGATGCTAAGTTTTACGCTATCCATGTCAGTCCATCGGAAAACGAACTACGGATAATGGGTAACACCGAGCAGGAACAAGCCGAAGCAATGAAACGGTATATCCGTGAGGTATTTATCCCTGAATATGCCAAGAACTTCAACAAAGGACTATCCGAATCGGATATAAAGTTTTACGGAAAAATTCATTTTGACCGTAACCGTTCCGACAATGAATTGAATATGCACTGCCATTTGATTGTGAGCCGGAAAGACCAAGCTAATAAGAAAAAGCTATCACCGCTTACCAACCACAAAAACACCAAAAACGGAGTAATAATAGGTGGTTTTGACCGTGTAAACCTGTTTCAACAAGCAGAACGGGGCTTTGATAAGCTGTTTGGCTATGCCCGTCAACAATCCGAATCGTTTGATTACCACAACACAATGAAAAACGGTTCTATTTCCGAACAGCTTGAATTGCAGAATCAAAATTTTACTGGCGAAAAGAAAAAAGAAGTATTCCAATCCAGTGAAAAAGAAAACATAATTTCTTGCAATCTTGATAGCAAAGAAGAGAACAAACAGTCTTACAATCAGCAAAATAATAGTAGTGGTAATCCTCTATTATCTATTTTCTCATTAGGAGATGGCAATAATTACGATACAACATCGGCAGAGGAATTACAAGCAAAGAAACTCAAAAAGAAAAAGAAGAAAGGGATTAGACGATGATTGAATATGAGGAACTAAGAGCCGATATAGACCGCTACCTGATGGAGTATTTCAAATACCGCAGGTCACTCGTATATTTGACGGTAGACAATGTTATTGCCACTTGAAGAAATAGTCGTATAGACTTGTATCTGCGTATCAGGAAAGTTAAAAGCCTATTTCCACCTGATTGTCTGATTATCGCCCGATTGGGTTTCGGTAAAGAGCGGATAAGACATGGAACGCACTTTCTCCGGTTCTTGACAGGAATAGCTTTAAAGCATGGATTCAGGTATATAGGAATTGAAAGTACCAATAAAAAAAGTAGTACATTTGCTAAAAAGTAGGCTTCTACCCCATAGATGGCGAGAATTTTACAATATCCGTAATCAATCTAATATCTTATTTTTCGATAGAATAATATGACAATTATTACTGTCAGTTTATTAAATATTCAATATCTTTGTGACATATACATTAAAAAGTAAATATATGTTGTACAGCAGTTCTAATCTTCAAAATTTAACATTTGAACAAACACAGATTCCTTTGACCAGATATTTGTATAAGTTCCAAAATAGGAGGAAAGAAATAAAAAAATTGAAAGCCCATGAAAAAGACTTTCTTTTTAGAAGTATGCATATTCTTAGAAATGAAAAAGGTGAAAGATGTTTTGATTTATCAACGATAGAAGAGGCTTCGGAATATTATTTCAACAAATTGATATTGATTTATTCTGATAATTTAAATTTTGACAAACAGACGAAAAATCCATTTGGAGTAATTATTCAAAAACAAATTATGGATAATGATAAAATTTGGTTTGAGAGATATTATGCTCGATGGATAAAACAAGTTAAAGAAAAAAAAGGATGTTACAATATAGTATTTATAGAGTTAGGGAAAAAGTTAAAAGATTTACGTCTTATTTACAATCAAGGAAATCTAAATGAGGATGATTATGATTATCATGTAAAATATTTGCATATAATGGCTTTTTTCATCTATTATAAGGTAAAACTATTTTTTGACGAACAGCCTGATAAATTTACTGTACTAAACATCAAAGGGAAAAAAATAATCATCAATATTTACTCTTTTGTGCACATACTGTTTAGACACTATATGCCATCTATGGATATTGGAAATTCAGAGAGGTCACTTAATGACCCTATCCCGTTCTTAGATATTGAAAGATTACCAATTTCAATAAAAGAACTTTTGATTAAATATTTCAACTGTAACACATCCTCTCTTAATAGTACATGCGAATATCTACTATTTTCGTTCAAAAGAGATAAGTATATTATTTGGTTAAAATACGGCACAATGAAAGAATTGAATAATGATTTTGGATTTGAATTAAGAACACTATATAAGTGTAAAGAAGAGCAAGATATATGTAAGTTTAGCGGTTTAGTAGAGCATAAAATAGATACAGATTTATCATTCTATTTTTAAGGTGAGTTTTTGCATAACAGTATATACTATTATTATAAAGGGGAAAAAGATTCTATAGCACCTTTCTTTCTCTGAACACAAAGGTATATTCCAAGACTGAAACGTCAATGCCAAGCCCTACGGGTTTGGGAGAATTTCTTCCTTTTTGCTTCACAAAAAGAGTAAATTCCCCCAAAGCATTGCCTTATTCATTCTTTCCATATAGTTAATGCTTAACAGAGAAAAAAAGGAAAAAATATTGGTTTTGGTTCTGCTTATTTGGGTAGTTGGTATTTTCCCTCAATCCGTTCCGCAAGATTCGTCATGTCCTCATTAATTTTGGTACGGGTTATGTCCGCATATATTTGAGTAGTGGAAATGCTTCGGTGTCCCAATGTCTGGCTAATCGTTTCTATCGGAACACCCATTGAAAGACAAAGGGTTGCATAGCTATGCCTTGCCATGTGATAGGTCAGACGTTTATCAATATTGGCTGCTTTTGCTATCTTTTTCAACTGAATATCGGCATTTTCTATTGTACATAACCTAAAAACCTTTCCATCAAGACCGGCAAAAGCCGTATTCCGGTATTTCTCGATAAGACGCAATGGAATATCAAGTAGGGGAATGTACGAAGTCGTTCCGGTCTTTTGACGATTTAAGACAATCCATTGTTTGCCATCTTCTTGCCGTACAATATTATCATGCCGTAAGTTCTTTAAATCCACGTAGGCAAGCCCCGTGAATGTAGAAAACAGAAACATATCACGGATAAAATTGGCACTCTCATGTTTCATATCTATCTGCATCAACTGTTCTATCTCATCCATTGATAGCCATTTCCGGGTAATAGTTATTCGCTGCGGACGATAGCCAAAGAACGGGTCTTGATGCATCAAGCCTTTGTTTAACGCTCGCATTACAACTTTGCGTAATGGTTTTATGGTATTGTTGGTTGAATTTGGGTTAAATTGTAGATTGATTTTCAGATAGTAAACGTACGATTCTATAAAATCAAAATCAACTTGGGTAAACGGAATATCCGTTGCCCCGTATTTGTATTGTACAAACTCTTTCAAATGCCGATAAGCACGGTTAAGATGCGTGTAGGTAGTTTGGACTATCAAAACGCCAACAGACTGCCGTTTTTCTTCTACTAAGGCTGCAAACTCCTGTATCAGACTATTCTGCCTGATACCTATTCCCTTGATAGCATTTTTCAGGATTTCAGCAGTAATATAACTCTTGCTTTCCAGTAAGGTTTTATAATATCGGATAAGTTCAACCCGATAGTTCTCTATCTGCTTATTGATGGTTGTTTCTTCTTTTGATTTACCTATGGCTATTCCCTGTTTGGCATCCCATTTTTCAGGAGATAATTCTAAACCTGTGCTGAAAGCCGAACTTTTACCGTCAACACTGATACGCCCCATGACAGGGCAATTTCCTGATTTTTTCTTTTTGCTGGTATTCAGGTAAAAGAGTATAGCGAAGGTGCTTCTATTGTTTTGCATAATATTTTTAGTTTGGATTATTAAAAATTGAATTTTGTAGCAAGACGTGCAGATAGTTGCTGCATATCATTGCCTATCTTCTCATTGTTAAGGCGTGCGTAGCGTTGGGTTGTCTCAATATGCTTATGTCCTAACATCCGGCTCACACTCTCAATCGGAACGCCTTGTGAAAGGCAGATTTGGGAAGCAAACGTGTACCTTGCCATGTGGTAGGATAATACTCGGTTGATACCACAGTTTCTTGCAATACGTTTTAAGCCGACATTCACCTGTCCTAAACTCATGTGCGGAAATATTTTTCCATCGGGAGGAAGCCCTTTGTAATACTCCATGATTCGGATAGGGATATTCAATAGCTTTACATTAAACTCCGTATGCGATTTTTGCCTGTTGGCTGAAATCCACAAACTGCCATCATCTTCGGTGATAATATCTTTCCAAGAAAGCTTATGCACGTCTGCATAAGCCAAGCCGGTAAAGGTCGAAAACAGGAACATATCACGGATAAACCGTTGCGTACCTGATTTAAGGGGAGTTTTCATAAGTAAATCCAGTTCGTCATTGGTGAGCGATTTGTTTTTAAGTTCCGTCTTTTCCAATTCAAAACCGTCAAAAGGCGGACGGGTGATAATTCTTCGATGCAACGCCAAACGTATGACCTTGTTTAGCAAGACAATCCGAGCCTTAACGGTTCTCGGCTTCATCTTACGTTTTACACGGAAAAAGAGATTCAATGCTTCAATGAAAGGCAAATCTAACTCGGTAAGAGGAATATCCTCTACATGGTATTCTTCCCGAAGAAATTGTTTAAGTTGTTTGTAAAGGACTTCATACTGCTTGTAGGTGGATTGTGCCCTGTCAATGCCTATTCTCCCTTTGAAATCTTCCATCATTTCACCAAACAGGACAAGGAGCGTTTTTTGTGCGGTGGCAATTCCTTGAAAGGCGTTCTTTACTTCAATGGCGGTTACTTTTCCGGTTCGCTTTAGAATGTCCTTGTAGTGCGTGTGTATGGAGAGATTAATTTTATTAATCTCTCTGTTGAGTTCAACGGCAACACGACTTTTACCGATTGCCCGACCTGATTTTACACTCCAAAGCTGTTCTTCGATTTTTAGCTTTGAGCCGAATTGTGCGATAGTGTTGCCGATAATGATTTTCCCGACAATCGGAAAAACGGCATCGGGATTTGTTTCTGTTCTTTCCGTGTTACCCTCTCGTTTGAGGTAAAAGGATACTTTCAGTTCATTGTTCATAATGCTCACATTTTTAGTTCGTAAAATTACTTTCAATATGAGTTATTTGAACAATGTAAACCGCAGACAAACAGTGCTATATCCAGACGTTTAACGTCATTGGATTGCCGTACTTTTCGCCTTTCGGAATGGGTAACGGTTTAGAAACGGAAAGTCTGCACAAATCTGCTTTTTCCTGCTATTTCACTACCGGACGCCATAAGTCACTAAAAGACATACATTTCTACTAATCAGCAAATTACCCTGTTTTTCTCTCTTTCTCCTTTTACACTCCTTGTTTAAGGAGGTTCGAGAAATAGCTCGTGCTTCTGCGACATTCTTAAAAGAAGAACGCCGAAAGTTTGACCGGAACTTAGTGGAGGAAAAAAGTGCTCATAACTATGTATCTTATGTGGATAAAGAATCGGAACGACAGATCATAGAGGCTTTGTCTACTTTGCTACCCGAGGCTGGTTTTATCGCGGAGGAAGGCTCTGGAAGTTTGACTGATGAGGAATATTGTTGGGTGATCGATCCATTGGACGGTACTTCAAACTATATTCATGATATCGCGCCTTATTGCGTGAGTATAGCTTTAAGAAACAGGGAGGAATTATTGCTAGGAGTAGTCCATGAGGTGTGTAGGGACGAGTGTTTCTATGCCGTGAAAGGCGGTAAGGCTTACTTGGATGGGAATGAGATATATGTATCGGATGTATCAGTATTGGATAAGGCATTTATCGCATTGGGTTTCCCTTATAACTCTGATGCTTATCGTCCGGTAGCCGCTCATTTGGTTGATAGGTTGTATGGTTTTGCGGGAGGTACCCGTTTGATGGGATCTGCCGCCGCTGAACTGTGTTATGTGGCAGCAGGACGTTTTGATGCCCGTATAGAAGCCTATTTAGGCCCTTGGGACGTAGCCGCTGGTGCCTTGATTCTATTGCAGGCCGGAGGAAAAATATCAGATTTCAATGGAGGAGAGAACTGGGCTTCGGGTGAACAGGTAGTTGCCAGCAATGGCAAGATTCATTCTCTTGCGTTGTCTTTGTTGCCCTAATACTAGGGTAATCCTGCGTATTCTAGTGCTTCTGTGTGTATTTAAAAGGTAAAAGAGTTTAAACTTACTTCTTATTTGCGGGGTGTTTGATCCGTTTTGATTTTCAAAACAGATGGAGGAATACAAATACCCGTAAATCCTTGTATGTGTCTAATTCAGTAAAAATCAAGACTTTTAGGATTAGAGATTTTACTTACATTTGTGGAAAATAAAAATGTTACAGAGTATGAAAAACAATCTATACGTCTTTTTTCTGTTCTTTATTACTGGACTAATGTCATGTAGCCATCACTCAGGTTTATATGAACATGCGGAAAAGATAATGTCCCAACATCCCGATAGCGTTTTAACATTGCTATCAACAATACAAGATGTAAATGATCTTTCAGAAAAGGACCGTGCTATGTACTACCTACTTTTGACAGAAGCTCAAAATAAAACTTATGTCAAACCTACTTCAGATTCGTTGATCGCTATTTCTACTCAATATTTTGATAAAACCGAAGATTGGGGAAGAAAAGCGAAGGCTTGGTATTATAGAGGGAGAATAAACCAAGACCTAGGTGATGCTCTTCATGCGCAGGACTTCTATTTAAAAGCATTGCAAGAAGAGAGTGAAGTAGAAGATTATGCGCTACTTGGGCGTATATATAATAGTATAGGAATGTTGTATACTTATCAAGAAGTATATGAAAAAGCTATTCCATATCAAAAAAAAGCTTTGAATTGCTTTGAGACTTTAGGGGATTCTATTGGTCAGTCTTTTGCTTTGAGAGATATAGGAAGAGCTTTTACTATTTTGTCAAAAAAAGATAGTGCTATTATGTGCTATGAAAAAGCGCTTACTCTTGGAAGTCGATCTAGTAAGCTTTCGATATATAAAGAATTAGGTAATTTGTATATCGAAAAGGGAGAATATCCGAAAGGTTATTATTTTCTTAATGAGACATTAAAGTATCCATTGAAAGAGAATATGTTGGAATCAGTTTGTTTAGCGCTAGGCAAGTTGTATCAAAAAACAAGTCAGATAGATTCTGCATATCACTTTTTGAACATTTGTATACATAGTTCTAGGTTACAGACTCGAGCTGGTGCTTATTATTTTTTAGCGCAGTTAGAGAAAGAACAAAAGCGGTGGGAAAAATATGCCGAGAATCAAATGAGGTATGAGATGTTAAGAGATTCAATAAGCCTAGTGAAGCAAACAGAATCAATCCGAAGAGTCGAAAATATCTATGACTATCATCAGTCAGAAGCTAAATTATTGCATGCAACAATCTTACTGGAACGTATAAAGGTTAATAATTTATATATGTGTATGATTGTTGTAGGTTGTTTAATCGGAGTGTGTGTTGTCATTGTTGTATCATATATACAGTTAAAAAAGAAGAAAATACGTTTGCAAGAGCACCAAGATAGATTAGTCGCTTTAAAAAAGAAGCGGAAAGAAGACCAAGCCCGTATAAATGAAAATGAGGAAAAAATAGCTGATTTAGAAAGGCTATTACAACAATCTTCTGTTGCATATAGTGAAAAAGAGAAGGAACTTATGGCTCTTCAAAAGATGAAGTTAGAAGCTGAAATTCAACGCTTAGAATGTGTCAAAACAGAGAGCCAGCTTTTGATAGACAAGTTTTGTGTTTCTGATATTTATTATCGTTTCCACATTAAAGATGAATGGAGGCCTAAAGAAGAGGATTGGTGTCAATTATTTAAAGCGATAGACGAAGCATACGATAATTTTACCCATCGTTTAATGGGAGTAGCGCCAAAGTTGACTACAACAGAATTAAGAGTAAGTTGTTTGGTTAAAGCAAATGTACCTCCAGTTACTATTGCGATGTTGATAGTAACAACCCCGACAAATGTTTCTATGATTCGAAAACGTCTTTATGAGAAAATACATTCAGATACAGGGTCGTCTGAGAAGTTTGATAGGTTCATTCGTGAGTTTTAATTGTATTTGTGCATATTTTGTGCAATAGATATGCCTGTATTTTTGAAAGGATCGCTGTATGTTTGTTGCACAATTAATACACAATGTTATTATGAGAAATGTAAACCGATTTACCTTTTGTGCAATTTTATTTGCAATGTTATTAGTACAACCTTTGTTTGGAGATAATATTCCAACCGAAGGTATTTGGGATGATGAATATTATCGTTCCGTTAACACAAACCGTCCTCCAGTAGCATCAATCGAAGGAGACATCCTTTCCTTGAGCTTTGAAGATGCTTTATCAAACTTGACTGTATGTGTCATGAATGATAAAGGTGTGAAAGTTTATGAGGATGTTGTTTCTTCAGAGGCAGGTGGAACTTATTCTTTCTCTTTAGCGGGAGAAGCAAGTGGCCAGTATCAGGTTGTACTGTTACACCAGTTGGGACACTTGACCGGTAACTTTACCTTGGAATAAAAAATTAAAAGGTTTTGTAAGAAGAAAGAGCTGTTATACTTCTCGGTAAAATGGGAAGCACGGCTCTTTTTTATTTGGACAACTGTACCAAATACGAATCTTTACTTGAAAACGTATCTATGTATATGTTTTACCGCTAAACGTATCATTAATCAGCCGGGAGTCATTCTGTTTATTGTATATTTCTTGAAAATAGGCTCCATTGTAGCCTGATTTACTATTCATAGAAATAGCGATTAGTATTAATAGAAATTCAAAATACTATGGATACTAATCGGAGCTTGGATAGATACGATTTTATTGTATGTTGATTATTAGGTGTATAGGTAATGGTTTGGAAATATTAGACTTATTGTACTTTTTAAGAGATCAAATTTGGTGTGGTTGGGCTATTTTTATTTCCAAATGGTGTTATTTCATGACTATATTATAACTTGAAAAATTCATAGTTATGAAATTCACAACTCATAACTATGTTTTAAAAAAAACATAACTATGAAATTTTATAGGATTTAGCTGTTAAAATCAATATGGATTTCCCCCTTGTCTAAGAAATGACAGGACAATACTATTATATATGCCGTTTATTCTGTATTTTTGCCAGAAAAATTAGCAGACATGGCTGAAAGCAAAGTTGAACACCTATTGGATAGCATTCATTTTCCGGAAGACCTGAGACATTTGTCACAGGATAAGTTGGAGCAGGTATGTGCCGATTTGCGTCAATATATTATCGATGTTTTGTCTGAGAATCCCGGTCACCTAGGTGCAAGCCTTGGTACGGTAGAGCTGACAGTCGCCCTTCATTATGTATTCAATACCCCCTATGACCGTATTGTCTGGGATGTCGGGCATCAAGCTTACGGACATAAAATACTTACAGGAAGGAAAGATATTTTCCATACGCTCCGTAAGTTTAAAGGAATTAGCGGCTTCCCTAATCCTGCGGAAAGCGAGTATGACGCTTTTATCGCCGGACACGCCTCAAATTCAATCTCTGCGGCGATGGGTATGTCGGTAGCCTCGGCCTTGAAGAAGGAGCTGGATCGCCATGTGATCGCCGTGATCGGGGATGGCGCTATGACCGGAGGACTCGCCTTCGAGGGGTTGAATAATGCGTCTGCCAACCCTAATAATTTGTTGATTATCCTGAATGATAACGATATGGCGATAGATCATAGCGTAGGTGGTCTTAGCCAGTATTTAGTGGATATAACGACGAGTCAAGCCTATAATAAAATGAGATACGATGTGTATCGAGGCTTAAAGAAGATCAAGCTCATCAATAACGATCGCCGGGAAAACATCTTACGTTTTAACAATAGCCTTAAAGCATTGCTTACCCAGCAACATAATTTATTTGAAGGCTTCAGCATCCGTTACTTCGGTCCGGTGGATGGGCATGATGTAAATTATCTGGTGAAGGTATTGAATGATATAAAAGATATGCAAGGCCCTAAGCTGTTGCACATCAAAACGAAAAAAGGAAAAGGCTTTAAACCTGCGGAAGAGTCCGCTACGGAATGGCATGCTCCCGGAAAGTTCAATAAGGAAACCGGGCAGCGTATAATCGTCCGTAAATTAGATGAACCTCAATTATATCAAGACGTGTTCGGTCATACATTGGTAGAGCTTGCGGAGAAAGATGAGCGTATTGTAGGCGTAACTCCGGCTATGCCTTCCGGTTGCTCGATGACTTATATGATGAAAGCCTTCCCGGATCGTGCGTTTGATGTGGGAATTGCGGAAGGACATTCCGTAACTTTCTCTGCCGGATTAGCTAAGGAGGGAATGATACCTTTCTGCAACGTGTATTCCTCGTTTATGCAGCGTGCGTATGATATGGTTATCCATGATGTAGCTTTGCAAAAACTACATATGGTGATCTGTCTGGATCGTGCGGGATTAGTGGGAGAGGATGGAGCTACACATCATGGCGTGTTTGATTTAGCATATCTTCGTCCGATACCGAATTTGGTAATCGCTTCCCCATTGAATGAGTTGGATTTACGGAATTTGATGTATACAGGCTATGCTGCTTTTAATGGCCCGTTCGTAATCCGTTACCCTAGAGGTAAGGGGGAGATGAAAGATTGGCGTAACGAGATGCAAGTATTGCCTATAGGAAAAGGGAAAAAGTTGCGTGACGGGGATGATATCGCCGTACTTTCTATCGGACCGATCGGAAACGAGGTGATCAAAGCCATCGAGATGGTGAAAGAAGAGGGGGTATCGATAGCCCATTACGATATGATCTACTTGAAACCGTTGGATGAGGAGCTGTTGCATGAGATCGGGCGGAAATATAACCGTATTATTACGGTAGAGAATGGAGTGATAAAAGGTGGTTTTGGTAGCGCTGTCCTTGAGTTTATGGCAGACAATGGTTATACGCCTCATGTAAAGCGTATCGGAGTGCCGGATGCGTTTATCGAGCATGGTTCTATACCGGAACTGTATCAATTATGTGGTATGGATGCCGAGAGCATTGCGAAACAGTTGAAAAAGGAGAATTGATTATTGTCAATTAATAAAATATGAAAATTGTCATAGCCGGTGCGGGAGAAGTAGGTACACATTTAGCGAAAATGTTATCTCAAGAGAATCAGGACATCATTTTGATGGATCCGAATGAGGAACGGCTGAATTTCTCAAAATCTAGCATGGAGATTCTCCCTATGGTCGGGAATCCGACCTCGCTTAGAGATTTGGAGGAGGCGGGGATCAAGAAAGCGGACTTGTTCGTAAGTGTTACTCCCGAGGAGACTACCAATGTGACGGCTTGTATGTTGGCTCATAATCTAGGAGCGCATCGTACGTTGGCCCGAATCAATAATTACGAATATTTATTGCCTAAAAATAAAGAGCTGTTCGAGAAACTGGGAATCAACTCGATGATTTACCCTGAGATGTTGGCGGCTAAGGAGATCGTGACAGCTGTACGCCGTCCGTGGACACGCCAATATTGGGAGCTGTTTGGTGGAGCTTTAATTCTGATAGGTGTTAAAGTTCGGGATAATTCCCGTTTGGTGAACCGGGTATTGGCCGAATTGCTAAATGAGCAGAAGCTATATCATATTGTCGCTATTAAGCGAAAGAACGAGACGATAATCCCCCGTGGTACGGACCGGATAGAGTCTGGTGACATCGTGTTCTTTACGACGACCCGATCTCATATAGAGGATGTGCGCTTACTGGCCGGAAAGAAAGATCCGGAAGTAAAGAAGGTTATTATTATGGGAGGAAGCCGTATCGCTATCCGTGCTTGCCAATATTTACCTAATAACATCCGGGTAAAAGTAATTGAGGCTAATAAAGAGAAAAGTCATCGAATTGCTGAGGTTGTTCCTAGTAATGTCTTGATTATAAACGGAGACGGCCGTGATACTGATTTGTTGATGCAAGAAGGCATCAAGGATGCGCAGACTTTTATAGCTTTGACGGAAAACTCCAGCACGAATATATTGGCATGTCTGGCCGCTAAGCGTTTAGGTGTGTTTAAGACAATCGCTAAGATTGAGAATATTGATTATATCCAATTGGCGGAAAGTATGGACATCGGTTCGGTTATCAACAAAAAGCTGATAGCGGCCAGCCATATCTATCAATTTCTTCTGGATGCGGATGTCTCTAACGTGAAATGTTTGACCTTTGCGAATGCGGATGTAGCGGAGTTGGTGGCTCGACCGGATTCAAAGATTACCAAGAAACAAGTCAAGGATCTCCGTCTGCCGAAAGATATGACTCTCGGTGGGTTGATTCGTGACGGTGAACCTATGATGATCAAGGGTGATACTCAGATACAGGCATACGATCATGTTGTCGTATTCTGCTTGGATACGGCTATGCGTAAGCTGGAGGACTACTTTAACTAGTTGATAGTTATGTTGAACGTACGTTTTATAGTGAAGATGCTAGGGGTGATGTTCATCCTTGAGACTTTTTTTATGCTGGCTGCTACTGTCGTAGCCTTCCTTTATCGGGGGAGTGATGTATATCCGCTTCTTATTTCAAGCGGAATCTTATTTGGGACCGGTTTTTTGTTCTACTCTATGGGCTTTAAGGCGAATGAACACTCGGCCGGCCGGCGGGAAGGAATGTTGATCGTGACATTGACATGGATTTTATTCTCTTTATTTGGAATGTTACCATTCTATATAGGAGGATATATAGATAATGTGACCGATGCCTTTTTCGAGACCATGTCCGGATTTACGACTACAGGCTCTACTATTTTAACGAATATAGAAGCGTTGCCTAAAGGTATCTTATTCTGGCGGAGTCTTACACAGTGGCAGGGAGGTATCGGTATGGTCGTATTCACTGTGGCTTTGATGCCTATTTTCGGAGGTGGTGCCTCGCAGATGTTTGATGCCGAAACGCCCGGTATAACCCATGAACGTTTTCGTCCTCGTATTACGCAAGTCGCTAAACGCCTGTGGGGGGTGTATGTTTTTCTGACACTTTTTTTAGTCGGCCTTTTATGGGCTGGTCCGATGAATTTGTATGATGCGGTAAATCATGCGTTCACGGCTATATCTACTGGTGGATATTCAACCAAAAACGCAAGTATCGCTTATTGGAATTCCTCTTATATAGAGTATGTAATAACTATTTTCATGTTTATCGGAGCTACCAATATGACATTGGTTTATTTCTGTTTTAATGGAAATGTGAAGAAATTGATTAAAGATGAGGAGTTTCGCTGGTTTTTCTTTTTTGTTTTAAGCGCTATTATCGTTGTCATGGTGTGGATCTTGTACCTTGGATTCGCCTCGGATGTAGAGAATGCGTTCCGTAAGGCGGCTTTCCAAGTGGTGACCTTGGTTTCTACCTGTGGATTCGCTACGGATGACTATATTCCTTGGGGACCGTTTTTCTGGTTTATCGCATTGATCTTGATGTTTATTTGTGGATGCGCCGGATCTACTTGCGGTGGCTTGAAGATGGGACGCTTCGTTATTTTAACGAAGAATCTCTCCAATGAATTTAAGAAACAGACACATCCCCATGCGGTTATTCCAGTACGAATGAACGGGCATGTCGTATCTGGTGATATCGTACACCGTGTGTTAGCTTTTGTGTTCGCTTATATTACGTTAATCGTGGTGAGTTGTTTGGCTTTATCTTTGGATGGGATGGGATTTTCGGAGGCGATTGGTGCTGCTGTTTCTGCTATAAGTAACGTAGGGCCCGGCTTGGGAACGCTTGGTCCGGTAAGTAATTTTGCGGATGTCCCCACGGTGTCGAAATGGTTTCTGTCTTTTTTGATGTTAACAGGGCGTCTGGAGATATTTACGGTATTAACGATATTAGTCCCCGGTTTTTGGAAACAGTAAAATTATTGAAAATGAAAAGTATACAGGTCATTGCTAGTCTGCTGTGTGGTATTCTGTATTGTGGGATTTCTTTAAATGCCCAGAATGTATTGAAAGCAACGGGTTGGATGCCAGAGCACACATTTACTTCCGGAATAGAAGGTCCGGCTGTAGATAGCGAAGGAAATTTATATGCCGTAAATTATAAGAAAGAAGGGACGATCGGTATTGTACGCCCAGATGGTAGCCATGGCTGTTTTCTCACTTTGCCGGAAGGATCTACCGGGAATAGTATCCGCTTCGGGAAAGATGGAAATATGTACGTGGCGGATTATACAGGGCATAATATCTTAAAAGTGGATATGAAATCTAAGAAGATCAGCGTATTCGCTCATGAGCCAAAGATGAATCAACCAAACGATATCGCATTCGCTCCAAATGGAAATATCTATGCGAGTGACCCGGATTGGCCGAATCAGAAAGGCCAACTTTGGTTGATTACCCCGGATGCGAAAGTCTCCTTATTGGAGACGAATATGGGAACGACTAATGGCATCGCTGTGAGTGAGGATGGTAAACGCTTGTACGTTAATGAATCTGCCCAATTAAAAGTCTGGGTATATGATATATGCCCGGATGGTACTTTAAGGAATAAACGTCTATTTCATACTTTTGAGGGGTACGGTATGGATGGTATGAAGTGTGACGAGAAAGGAAATCTTTATATTTGCCGTTATGATAAGGGTACTATAGCTTTGTTAAATCCGCAAGGAGATTTAGTTGAAGAGATTCAATTGACAGGAAAACAGCCGTCTAACTTAACATTTGGAGGACCTGATCATCGTCAATGTTATGTGACATTGCAGGATCGGGGTTGTTTTGAAACCTTTAAGGTTCCTTATCCGGGAAAAGAATGGTAACCCGATATACGTTTTTGATTAATTTTGCGTTATAATAGGTACGGAATATTAAAAAGATATATAGATGATAGAATATATAAAGGGTGAAATCGTGGAACTTACACCTACACGTATGATTTTGGAGTGTGGTGGTATAGGCTACGAGCTGAATATATCCTTGAATACATATAGTGCGTTTGGGAACAAGACTACCGGAAAAATATATATATATGAGGTAATCCGGGAAGATGCTCATTTACTATTTGGCTTTGCCGAGAAAATCGAAAGGGAGTTGTTCCTTTTGCTTACTTCCGTTTCCGGAGTGGGACCGAATACCGCACGCATGATCCTTTCTTCTCTACCGCCATCCGAATTGGTTCAAGTGATCGGTTCGAAGAATGAGGCCGCATTGACTGCCGTGAAAGGGATTGGTTTGAAGACGGCCCAGCGTATCTTGGTAGATTTGAAAAATAAGGTGAAACCTATGGAGAGTATGGCCGGAAACTTGCCGGAGGCATCAGTCTCTAATGGAGCGGTAACCGAGGAGGCCGTAGCCGCATTGGTTATGTTAGGTTTCCAGAAAGCGGCTTCGCAAAAAGCGGTATCCGCTATTTTGAAAGGCTCGCCCACTTTAGCTGTGGAACAAGTAATTAAAACTGCGCTTAGAATGCTTTGATAATTGACAATTGAGGATTAACGATTAACAATTGACAATTAAATGAGAAAATGAGAAAACGAATACTGAAATATTCCATATGGATCGTTGTATTATTGTTTGGTGTCGGCTTGTATTCGCTGAATGCTGATTACCTTGCGTATACATCATCTTTGCCGGAATTGGAGTTGCTGGAAGTTCCGGAGGATACGATTCCTCCCCGTTATCCGGTAGCTAAAACTACACCGGAGGAATATCAAGATATCGTGAAACAATCACCTGCCGATTTGCGTGATCCGGAGAATGTCAAGACTACGATTGAGTATGATTTAAAGACGAATACGTATATTGTCCGTACGAAATTAGGCGATATGGAGATTGGTACGCCGATGAGTTTAACCCCAGCGGAATACCAAGATTATTCTATGCAACAATCACTTCGTTCCTATTTCCGCCAAAAGAACGAGGAAGAATTCCAAAAAGCTACGAATAAACAGTTTAACTTAACCGATATGCAGTTTAATATCGGTGCGGCGGAACGTATTTTCGGCCCCGGTGGAGTACGTGTAAGAACACAAGGTTCGGCCGAGATCACGATGGGATTGAAGACGAATAAGAATAATGATCCTTCTCTTCCGGAGCGTTCCCGTAAACGTACTTTCTTCAATTTTGACGAGAGTGTGCAGTTAAATGTACAAGCCTCGGTGGGTAGCAAGGTGAATTTCGGAATGAATTACAATACCGAGACCTCTTTTGATTTCGATTCCAAAAAATTGAAGTTGGCGTATACAGGCGAGGAGGATGAGATTATCAAGTCGTTAGAAGCCGGTAACGTGAGCATGAATACCAGCAATTCCTTGATTAATGGAGGTGCGGCTTTATTTGGTATGAAAGCGGATTTACAATTTGGTAAGTTGCGAGTGAACGCCTTGTTTGCCCAGCAGGAATCTGAATCCAAGACGGTTAGCTCAAAAGGGGGCGTGCAGACGAAGCCCTTCGAGATCAAGGTGGATGAATACGACGAGAACCGTCACTTCTTCTTGGGCCATTATTTCTATGATAACTACGATAAGTTTATGGAGTCTTTGCCTACCGTCACCTCCGGTATCGAGATCTCCAAGATAGAAGTATGGGTAACCAATAAACGCGGTAATTATGACCAGTCCCGCAATATCGTAGCTTTCACCGATTTGGGAGAAAATGAATCTCGTAATATCGGTAATACTGCGTTGGTGATGCCTTCCGGAACGGACAGACGTCCGAATAATTCCGCAAACAATTTATATACGACTTTAACCACTCAATTTACGGATGCCCGTAAGATAAGTATGGTTAATGATGCGTTGAAAGGCTCCATGGAGGGAGGACGGGATTTTGAAAAAATCGAGAGTGCCCGTTTGCTAGAGTCATCTGAGTATACATTAAACAAGAAATTGGGTTATATTTCTTTGAGGACTCAGTTACAGGCTGATGAGGTATTGGGTGTCGCTTTTAGTTTTATCTATAATGGCAAGACCTATCAAGTCGGTGAGTTCTCTACGGATAATAAAGAGAATACGAGCGACTGTATTTATGTGAAGTTGCTAAAGGGCATCACGATGTCGCCTGATATGATGTTCTGGGACTTGATGATGAAGAACGTATACTCATTGGGTGCTTATTCGGTGCAGAAAGAGAAGTTTAAGTTAAACGTTACCTACCAGAGCGATTCTACCGGTACGTATGTAAACTATCTTCCGGAAGGTAATTGTGCGAATCAAATCTTGATTCGGGTATTAGGGCTGGATCGCTTGGATACCTATGACAATCCGAATCCGGATGGTTTCTTTGATTTTATTGACGGTTATACGATACAGGCGGAGACCGGTAAGATTATATTCCCTTGTGTACAACCTTTCGGCTCGAAATTACGGGAAAAGGTAGGTAATGCCTATGCCAGTAAATATGTATTCCAAGAGTTGTATGACTCGACATTAACCGTTGCCCGCCAGATCGCCGAGAAAAATAAATTTCTTTTAAGTGGTGAGTATAAAGCCTCGTCGGGTTCGGAGATCGACTTGGGAGCTACTAACGTGGCCCGTGGATCCGTACGTGTCACGGCAGGAGGAGCTACACTGACCGAGAATGTGGATTATACGGTAGATTACAGTTTAGGACGTGTGACGATCTTGAATGAGAGCATCATATCGAGTGGGACACCCGTTAGCGTATCTCTGGAGAACCAGTCTACTTTTAATATGCAGCGAAAGACGATGATCGGGTTAGACTTGAATTACCAGTTCAATAAGGACTTCATGGTCGGTGCCACGGTTATGCATATGTCGGAAATGCCTCTTACGGTAAAAACCACTTTGGGAGATGAGTCTATAAAGAATACTTTATGGGGCTTGAATACCTCTTATAAAGCCGAGAGCCAGTGGTTGACAAATGTATTTGATAAGTTACCCTTGTTGACATTGACCAAACCTAGCCAAATCTCATTCAATGCGGAATTCGCTCATTTAATAGCGGGACATTATGAGAATCAATATACGGGTGGTTACTCTTATTTGGATGACTTCGAGTCTACACAAAGTGGTATGGATCTTTTGAACCCGTATGCTTGGAACTTGGCGAGTACCCCCTATGAAGATTCGAATCCTAAATTTCCGGAAGCGGAGAAGGTGAACGATATCGCTTATGGTAAAAACAGAGCTTTGTTGGCTTGGTATACGGTAGACGGAATCTTCACACGGAAGAGTTCCTCTTCCCGCCCTCGACATCTTACGAATGATGATTTATCGAATCATTACACCCGTGGAGTCAGTTATAAAGAGATCTTCCCGAATAAAGAGTTGGGAACCAATGATAATACAACTTTGCCTGTATTAAACCTCGCTTTTTACCCGAATGAGCGTGGTCCGTATAACCTGGATGCGGAAAATGTAAACTCGGACGGTACGTTGGGTAATCCGGAAAAACGTTGGGGTGGTGTAATGCGCAAGATCGAGCCTAGCGATTTGGAATCTGCCAATTATGAATATATCGAATTCTGGCTTTTAGACCCGTATCTTGAGGACGAGACAGCCGAGGGTGGTGACCTATACTTTAACTTGGGTGAGATTTCCGAGGATATCTTGAAAGATGAGCGGAAATTCTTTGAGAATGGTATGCCCGTGGACGGTGATATGTCGAAAGTTGATACGACTGTTTGGGGTAAGGTGCCTCGCACGCAAAGTACGGGATATGCGTTTGATGCCCAAAATCGTGAGCTGCAAGATGTCGGTTTGAACGGTCTTTCTACGGAGGAAGAGCAAATTTTCCCTACGTATGCGGATTATTTGAATAAATTGAGGGCGAAACTATCCGGCGAGACAATCTCTAAGATGATGGATGATCCGTTTTCTCCTTTTAACGATCCTGCCGGGGATAATTATCACTATTTCCGTGGGGATGATTACGATGCTAAGGAGTTGGATATCTTATCTCGCTATAAACGATATAACGGTACAGAGGGAAACTCACAAGAATCCGATCAAAGATATGCTACAGCCGGAAAGAGTACACCAGATGTGGAAGATATCAATGGCGATAATACGTTGAATGAGACAGAGAAATATTTTGAGTACAAGATCTCTCTCCGTCCAAAAGATTTGCAGGTCGGTGTAAACAACATCGTCGATGAGCGTACTCCGGAAGTAACCTTAATGAATGGTGATAAGGAGAAAGTAAAATGGTATCTATTTAAGATTCCTATTAAAGATTATGAGAAGAGGGTTGGAGCGATCCGGGATTTCAAGACAGTCCGTTTCATGCGTATGTATATGACAGGATTCCGTAAGTCTACGGTTCTGCGTTTCGGTACCTTGGAATTGGTTCGTGGTGATTGGCGTACTTATACGCAGGATTTGTCAAATCCTCTTATTCCGCCAAAGTCTGATGGACAGATCGTCGTATCTTCTGTAAATATAGAGGAGAACGGGCAGCGTCAGCCGGTCAACTATGTGTTGCCTCCGGGTATCAGCCGTATGTTCGATTCCAGCCAGCCTCAGTTGCTTCAACAGAACGAGCAGGCATTGTCTATGAAAATAACGGATTTATCTCCTGCGGATGCACGTGCGGTTTATAAATCTACCGCTTATGACCTTCGCCGGTATAAACGATTACAAATGTTCGCTCATGCGGAAGCGCCGATTGATGAGAGCAAGACTTTGTCGAATGGTGATTTCTCTGTATTTATTCGTTTAGGTTCTGACTATAAGAATAATTATTATGAGTATGAGGTGCCTTTGGATCTGACTCCCCATAGTACTATTCTTTATAATACGAACAATAGTGCGGATCAAGAAAAAGTATGGCCTTTAAATAATACCTTGAATTTTAAACTGGAGACTCTAACCGACTTGAAGTTGGAGCGAAATAAATTGAAACGTCAAGGACAGGGAAATATAAGCTACCAAAAGGTTTATTCGAAAAATGATCCGGATAATACGCGTAATAAAATCAGTATCATCGGTAACCCTAGCTTAGCGGAGGTGAAAGTGATCATGATCGGCGTACGTAATAATACGGGTGATATCAAGAGCGGTGAGGTCTGGGTAAACGAACTTCGTATGACCGATTTCGACGAGAAAGGAGGTTGGGCCGCTAATGCGAATCTGAACGTCGCTTTATCCGATTTGGGTACGGTCAATGTAAGTGGACGAATGGAAACCGCTGGTTTCGGTGCGTTGGATCAGTCGCTGGCCGAACGTCGGATGGATGATTATTCGCAATATAGTGTGGCGACCTCGATTGAGTTGGGTAAGTTGTTCCCTGAGAAAGCAAAGGTTAGCATACCTTTTTACTATGCTTATTCGAAAGAGACTACAACTCCTGAGTATGATCCGTTGAATGAGGATATTAAGCTTTCGGACGCTTTGGATGCGGTAGAGACCCAAGCCGAGAAAGACTCCATCAAGAGTTATTCTTTGGATCAGACCACTATTAAGAGTGTCTCTTTCAATAACGTAAAGGTAGATATCCGTAGCAAGAACCCGATGCCGTATGATCCGGCCAACTTCTCGTTAGGTTACTCTTATAGCCAGAACAGTAAGAAGAATCCGGAGACCGAATATGAGACAACCAAGGATTACCGGGGTAATTTCGCTTATAATTATACGCCTTACGTGAAACCGTTCCGACCCTTCGAGAAGTTGAAGAAGAATAATGGGTATACGAAATATATCAAGCAATTCGGACTGAATTACGTTCCGTCGAATATTAGTTTCCAGACGGCGATGATGCGGAATTACTATGAGATTAAGCTAAGGGATTTGACAAGTTCTACGGATGGAGGTAACCAGTTGCTCTCATTCAGTCACAATTTCTTGTGGGACCGTGCCTTCAGTTTGCGTTGGGACTTTACGAATAATCTGAGCATGACGTTTACTTCCGGTACGAATGCCCGCATCGAGGAACCGAATGTTCAAGTGAATAAGAAATTGAATCCGGATGATTATCAGGTATGGAAGGATTCCGTGAAGCAAAGTATCCGTGATTTGGGTACTCCTTTGAAATATGACCAAACGTTTAATGTCACTTGGAATATGCCATTGCAATTCATACCGGCATTAGACTGGGTAAATAGCTCATTGACTTATAATGCCACGTACAACTGGGATCGTGGAGCCAATGTCGCTAGTATTGAGTTGGAACAGGGTAATATAATAAAGAACCAACGTCAATTTGACTGGCAGGGTAGTTTCAATTTGCAGTCATTGTACAATAAGAATAAATATCTGAAGAAGATCAACCAGAAATTTATGGCCTCTTCCCGGGTAAGCGCTCGTCAACCGGAGAAAAAGAAGAAAGAGGTGAAACTAGAGAAAGAGATCCAATTGAGCCCGGATAGTGGAACGATCGTGCAGCATGGAATGTTTACGAAGAAGGTTCGTATCACGGCACGTGGAGCGGATGGGAAGGTCTATTCAATTAAATATAAGCCGATCAATTACGCTCAAGTCATGATCTTGAATAAAGATACGGCTCATTTGAAGTTGACGATCGTGCCCGGCCCGCAACCTTTGGAAGGAACCTTGACGAAAGTAGCGGAATATGGCAGTCGTTTCTTGATGATGCTGCGCCGGGTAAACGTGCAGTACTCGTTGATAGACGGTATGATGTTGAGCGGTTACGCCCCGGAGGTGGGCGATATGTTCGGGCAACGGCGTACAGGAACTTTGGCTCCGGGACTCGGTTTTGCCTTTGGAGCGGTAAGAAGGAGCTTTATCGACGAGGCGGACGAGCGGGGCTGGTTGGTAAAGAATGAGAATATGACGACGCCCGCCATGATCAATAGTGCGAAGAATCTTACGATCCGTGCGAATCTAGAACCTATAGCCGGCTTGAAGATTGATTTGAACGCAAACCGGGTAGATACCCGTAGTACCGATATCTATTATATGCAAGACGGTATGCCCGAGCAGATGGGAGGTAGCTTCACGATGACGACGATTGCCTTGGGTAGCGCTTTCGGCGGTAGCGGAAACGCTAATAACGGTTATTCCTCGAAAGCGTTCGATAAATTTATCGCTCACCGTAGCGTGATCGCCCAGCGCTTGGCGGATACATATTCCGGTACGGTTTATCCGAGTTCCGGTTTTATGGCGGGGCATGCTTTAGCGGGAAAACCTTATGATCCAGCCGTAGGGGGAGGCGTAAGCCTGAATTCCATGGAGGTATTGGTACCTGCTTTCTTGGCGGCTTATACGGGTAAGGACCCGAATAAGGTAGGCTTGTCAGCCTTCCCGTCTGTTAAGAGCCTGCTACCGAACTGGCGTGTTACGTATGATGGCTTGATCCGTATACCGGTTATCCGCAAATACTTTAAGAGTATGATGTTAAGTCATCAATATCGTTGTTCCTATAGCGTAGGTGCGTTTTCCTCCTTCTTGGATTGGGTAGATGCCGGGCAGGATGGTTTGGGATATATCCGTGATATCCAAACCGGTAATCCTACGCCATCGTCTCCTTATGATATAGCGGCCGTGAGTATCACGGAAGGATTCAGCCCGTTGTTTGGTGTAGACGCTACTTTATTGAATAATATAACCGGTAAGTTTGAGTTGCGCAAGACTCGTAACTTAAGCCTGAATATTTCCTCTTACCAATTGGTGGAAGCGCTTTCCAACGAATTCGTGATAGGAGTAGGATATAAGTTGACTGAGTTTAACAAGGTGTTGAAAATGAAAAAGACACGGGACTTCAGTAATGATCTTACGATCCGCTTAGATTTCTCTTACCGTAAAATGCAATCGTTGATCCGTAAGATAGAGGATCAGTTTACGCAGGCTACCAGCGGGAATATCGCCAAGACCATCCAGTTCTCTGCGGATTACGGATTAAGTCGTGCCTTGACATTGAGAGCTTTCTATGATTTACAGATCAATGAGCCGATCGTGTCCACCTCATCTTACCCGACTTCGAACTCAAACTATGGTATTAGTTTACGGTTCTCCTTAGCGCAATAAAAAGAGTATAGTCTATTTACAGGACTTCTTGGTCTGTTTTTAAATACCTGTCTAGCGGTATGGAATAAACCTTTATATTTGTGCGAAATATAATTTGGATATGAAGAATACTTACAAATTGATATTATTTCTTCTCTTGATAACTCAAGCCTCTTTCGGCCAAGACGTGAAAGGGTATATTAAGGATGCGGAGAGCAAGGAAGCTTTAGCCGGGGTAAACGTTTTTTATAAGGACAAAGGGGGTACGAGAGGAACTGTGTCTGATATAAACGGTTATTATGAGCTGAAAGTGACGGATGGGGACGCTGTATTGACTTTTAGCTATCTGGGATATGAAACGTTGAGCGTTCCCGTGAAAGTAGATCCGGGAGAGTTCTTGACACGTGACGTATCCTTACGAACAAACTCAAACATGATGGACGAGGTCGTCGTGAGCGTCGGGCGTTATGAGCAAAAGCTAAGCGATATCACCGTCTCTATGGAATTATTGAAAGCGAAAGATATCACTCGTCAGTCTCCGAAAGATTTAACGGATGTACTGAAGAATATCTCCGGTGTGGACGTAACGGACCGGCAACCTTCCGTACGCGGTGGTACGGGATGGACCTATGGCGTGGGTAGCCGTTGCTTGATTCTGGTGGACGGAATGTCGGTGCTAACTCCGGGTTCCGGCGAAATAAACTGGAATATGATCCCGATGGAGAACGTCGATCAAGTAGAGGTACTGAAAGGGGCCTCTTCCGTATTATATGGCTCTTCTGCGTTGAATGGTCTGATCCATGTGAAAACGAAACGCCCCGGATTAGATCCGGTAACACAGGTGAACGTACAAGGAGGATTGTATGGGAAGCCACGCCAAGACGGGACGCCTTTATATGGAGGCTTGGATCTCTCTCATTCCCGTAGGATCAAGAATTTTGATTTGACAGTGGGGGCTAATACATTCTTGGACGACGGGTATCGGCAGGATAATTACAACCGCCGTGTCCGGGTCGGTGGGAATCTTACGTATCACGATCCCCGGGTACAAGGGTTGAACTATGGTGTGAACGTGAATTACTTGTATAACGATTATACAGGTTTCTTTATCTGGCGTTCTCCGGAGGAACCCTATATTCAATCTCCGCTGGCGAATATGGGACGCCGTGAGAATACATTTTATATAGATCCCTTCTTGAATTATACGAATTCGGAAAAAGGGACGACTCATCGTTTCAAGGGGCGTTTCTTCCATCGGGGAAGCCGTATCATCACGCATACCACGGATAAGTCTCTTTTTGACATAACGAATAATATGGGTTTTGATATCTCATCTGTTCCGGAGATTATCAATATGGCGCAAAACTGGCAAACCGAGTTATTGCCGACCTTCTTACCGTATTTGCCGGAGGTGATGAACGGGAAGGTGAGCGGATTGATGGGTGAATTGGGCAAGCTAGGAAATCATTTTTTCCCGACAGCTACCTCGGCGGATTATATGGACTTGATTTCTTGGGTGATGGGACGTACTCCGCTACCCGATAAGAATAACGTAGGGGCTTGGTTGGTAGATGCCATGAAGCCGGTGGAGAAAAAGGCGCCGGAGGCTACGGATCATACTTATTCCTATAATCTGGATTACCAATTCAGCAAGAAGTTCGATCATTCACAACTCACGGTTGGAGGTACTTATGAGCGTATTCATGCGGATTCGAAAGTGACCGGGCAACATAGTAGCGATAATGTGGCTACCTTCCTGCAATATGATCATAAATTTATCGATCGTTTGAACGTCTCGGTCGGTGTTCGTCTGGAGTATTACCGGGTCGATGATTTCTACAGGGAAGCGGAGACGAAGATTTTCGGGGCGAAGGTTCCGGTAAAACCTGTTTTCCGTGGAGGCTTGAATTATGAGTTGGGTGAGTATAGTTTTATCCGGGCATCTTTCGGACAGGGATACCGTTATCCATCCGTTACGGAGAAGTTTATCCTGAAGGATATCGGAGGTGTGGGAGCTTTCCCGAACGCTGAATTGAAAGCGGAGCAAGGTTATAATGCCGAACTTGGTTTCAAGCAAGGTTATAAGTTCGGCAATTTGAAGGGCTTTGTCGATGTGGCCGGCTTTTATACCCGTTACAAGGATATGATCGAGTTCCGTTTCGGCCTGTTTAATAATAAGACCTTCGATTATATCGATGGGCTTTCCAAGTTGTTTAATGCGTTCTCTAGCGGCGACGGCTTAGGAATCGGCGCTCAGTTCACGAACGTAGGCCGGGCGGAGATTTATGGGGTAGATTTGTCTACCTCGGGTGTGTATGAGTTTAACCGTGATACTCGTCTGGCATATACTTTGGGGTATGTTTATACGAATCCGATCGATATGGACGTGGATTCACGGAACGCGGAGGAGGAAGCGAATGATGACTTAATGGCGATGCGTTCGAAATCCAATGACAGCAAGTATTTAAAATATCGCCAGAAACATTCCGTAAAGGGGGTATTCGATCTGGAATGGAAACGGTTTAATATCGGAACGAATATGTCATGGAAAAGCAAGACATTGGCGGTCGATTATTTTATGGTCGATGAGCGTACGAAAGCGGAGCCTAACCTGATGGATTATATGCGTTCGATGCTATTCGGAAACTTACATGATTATTGGGCAGAGAACAATAAAGGATATTTCGTCATGGATATGCGTGTCGGGATGAAAGTGACGAAGAATATCCATGTACAAGGACTGGTGAACAACCTCTTAAACAAGCGCTATAGCGCCCGTCCGATGGATGTCGGCGCACCTCGGACTTTCATTCTGCAAGTAGGAGCCAATTTCTGACAATTCACCCGGTTGTAGAGACGGAGCGTGCTCCGTCTCTACAACATATGATAACTTTTCAACTCATTTCGTAAACGAATCGCTTGATTGTCCGTCACCTTATCCATCAGTTTCCAGAACCTTTCGCTATGGTTCATCTCTATCGTATGGCAAAGCTCATGCAATAATACATAATCCACCAAATGCCAAGGAAGAAGCATTAATGATTGCGAGAGGTTAATGCTCTTCTTTACTGTACAACTTCCCCAATGCGTTTTGCTATTATTGATTTTCACCCCGGTCAACATAAATCCATGTTGCCTTGCCAATAGCGTGATACGTTCCGGCAACAACCGTTTCGCCTCGTGGCGGAGCGCCTTCTCCAGCATGGATTTCAGTAAGGATTGCACCTCTTCCTCCTCGAAACGAGTCTCATTCGGACAAGCGATATACAGTACCCCATCCTCCAATCTCATGTAGAAATTACTTCGCTCGGTGCGGAAGATATGCAAGCGGAATGTCGTAGCCTGTAACTCCGATCTTTCGTCGAGCAGGGGCCGGGCCGGATGCTTCTGGAGCGCTTTTACCAGCCGGGCCTTGTTCTCCATGATAAAAGCGATCATACGTTTCTCGTCTCCCCCGGGTGGCATCGTGGCGGTTATCTTTCCTTTTGATATCTTGAGCGTGTATCGAGTGGCCCGGGGAGTGGTACGGAGCGTTATGACTCCCAAATCCTTGTCTTGTATATTCTTTTCCATTCCTGCCACAAAAGTAATACATTGAGAGAAACAATAATACGATGGAATTGATTATCTTCGCGATCGTAAAGGTTAAAAACATAATCAATATAATAAATTAGCAATCATGAGCAAAAAAGCACTTTTAATTATCTGTGATGGTTGGGGAATTGGTGACAAAGGTAAAGACGACGTGATCTTTAACACGCCGACTCCATATTGGGACGAGTTATTGAAAACTTATCCAGCCTCACAGTTACAGGCTTCTGGCGAGAACGTTGGTTTGCCTGACGGACAAATGGGTAACTCTGAGGTGGGCCACTTGAACATCGGTGCTGGCCGTATCGTTTACCAAGATTTGGTGAAGATCAACATCGCTTGCCGCGAGAATACGATCATGGAGAACCCGGAGATCAAACGTGCTTATGGCTATGCGAAAGAGAATAATAAGCAGATCCACTTCATGGGCTTGGTTTCCGATGGTGGTGTACATAGCTCTTTGGAGCATTTAATGAAACTGACGGATATCGCCAAGGAATACGGAATCAGCAAGGCTTATGTACATTGCTTCATGGATGGCCGTGATACGGACCCGAAGAGTGGTAAAGGTTTTATCGAGACGTTGGAGAATCATCTGAAGACTACCGGCGGTAAGATCGCTTCTATCATCGGACGTTATTACGCTATGGACCGCGACAAACGTTGGGAACGTGTGAAAGAGGCTTACGATTTATTGGTCGAAGGTAAGGGTAAGCAAGCCGAGTGCATGGTAAAAGCGATGGAAGAGTCGTACGCCGAGGGTGTAACGGACGAGTTCATCAAGCCGATCGTTCACGTTGAGAACGGAAAGCCGATTGCTGTTATCGAGGAAGGCGATGTCGTGATCTTCTTCAACTATCGTAACGACCGTGCGAAAGAGCTTACGGTTGTATTGACTCAGCAAGATATGCCGGAGGCCGGTATGCATACGATCCCGGGCTTGCAATATTTCTGTATGACTCCGTATGACGCTAGCTTCAAGGGTGTTCATATCTTGTTCGACAAAGAGAACGTAAATAATACGCTGGGTGAATTCTTGGCAAACGTAGGTAAGACTCAGTTGCATATCGCCGAGACAGAGAAATACGCTCACGTGACTTTCTTCTTCAACGGTGGCCGCGAGACTCCGTTCGATAGCGAGGAGCGTATCTTGGTCCCTTCTCCTAAAGTGGCTACTTACGACTTAAAACCGGAAATGAGCGCTTTCGAGGTGAAAGATAAATTGGTGGACGCTATCAATACGAAGAAATTCGATTTCATCGTAGTGAACTACGCCAACGGTGATATGGTAGGCCATACGGGTGTCTACAAAGCGATCGAGAAAGCGGTCGTAACGATCGACGCTTGCTTGCACGATACGGTTGAGGCCGCTAAAGCCAACGACTATGAGGTAATCATCATCGCTGACCATGGTAACGCAGATCACGCCTTGAACGAGGATGGCACTCCGAATACGGCTCACTCCTTGAACCCTGTTCCATTCGTTTATGTGACAGCCAACAAGGACGCTAAAGTAGAGGATGGTATCTTGGCTGATGTGGCTCCTTCAATCCTTCACATCTTGGGCTTGAAACAGCCGAAGGAGATGACTGGCAAGTCATTGATTAAATAAGAGCTAGGCGCATCTTATGATCCAGATAGATGACACTTTAGTAAGTCTTGACGTTATCGAGCGTTATTTTTTATGTGATCTTTCCAAATGTAAGGGGGAGTGCTGCGTGGAAGGAGATTCCGGCGCTCCATTAGAGGATTCGGAGTTGGCGAAGCTCCAGAAAGTATTGCCCATTATCTGGGATGATTTATCCCCGAAAGCTCAAGAGGTCATTAATAAGCAAGGCGTAGCTTATATCGATGAGGAAGGCGATACGGTTACCTCTATCGTGAACGGCAAAGATTGTGTCTTTACCTGTTACGACGCCGATGGTACTTGTAAATGCGCTATTGAGAAAGCATACCGGGAAGGTAAGACGGATTTCTATAAGCCTGTTTCTTGCCATCTTTACCCGATACGTGTCACTCAGTATCGGGATTTCAAGGCCGTGAACTATCATCGCTGGAGCGTTTGTAAGGCAGCGGAGATCTTAGGAAAGAAAGAGCGATTGCCGGTTTATAAGTTCCTCAAGGAACCCTTGATCCGTAAGTTCGGCCAGGCTTGGTATAAGGCCTTGGAAGAGTGTGCGGAGGAATGGAAGAAGCAGCGTGAGGAGTAGCTTTTAGATCGTTTATAAATATAAAAAATCCCTTCAGTCTCTCCCATTGATAACTATACGTTAAAAACGGATGGAGGCTGAAGGAATTTTGTTTTATAGTCGCTCTATTTCCTCAAGGGAAAGGCCGGTGCATTTTTGGATGATAAGAGGGGTTATTCCCTCGGCTTTCATATTACGTGCCGTAGATTCTTTTCCTTTTTGCAGTCCTTTTTCCATGCCTTCTTCCATCCCTTTTTTCATGCCTTTCTCAACGGCGAAATCCAAGGTGTTATAATAATCATTATACATCTTCCACTCCGCCTCGTACTGCGCTCGTTGTTTGGGGGTGAGGTTCGCCATGGATCCGATGCGTTCCAACCGCTCGAATATGGCCTTGCGTGCCTTGAATGGCATTCTGTCTAATGTGTCCATATGCTTTAGTACATAAATCCAACGTTCAAAATCGGTCTCGCATTCTTCCTCCTCTTTATTGAATCGAGGAAGCTCAATATAGATTTGGCGGAACTTGGGGTTGAATACCTGTCCGTTCTCCCGGTCCGCCAATATGATGTCCCTTCGGAATTTTCCCTCCTTCCCGTTTTGGTCTGACCCGTTCTCTTCGTCGAGCGTGAAGTTCAAGAAGAATACTCCGTAAACGGCCGCCAGCTCATAGTCCCATGTTCCCTTTATACCCTGTTCCACCACCGAGTGCGAGAGGTAGTATAAGGCCCTGTCCTTGAAGTGGGGCTGTTCCCTGTTCTGCATCTCGATTATGATCCGTTCGCCCTTGTCGGTCTCGCAATGAATGTCAAAGATGACTTTCCTTCCTTGCTCTGTCTCGGGCAATCGCTCATTGTTCATGATCCTCAAGTCCATGATCGTATGCTCCCCTTCGAGGAGGTCGTTCAGGAACTCGATTAGTATGTCCTTGTCCATTTCCCTACCGAATATGTGCTTGAAGCCGAAATCGGTGAAGGGGTTGATAAATTTTCCCATAGTGTTTATAGGTTTTAGTGATTAATAGGATATAGATGGCTCTTTTCCATCTTTGGCGATAAAGATACGATTTTTATTATATGGGGCATTCATTTAGGCTTTAAAAAAACACGTACGTCTTTTTTCGGAAGCACGTACATGTTTTTGTAAAAAGACGTACGTGTTTTCAGAGGGGTATGATGCGGTCGTTATAGGAGTGGTCTTGGAAGATCTGTCTGTCATGTGAATGGGTGTTTTGTTGGCTTTTTGCTTGATATATGCCGTATATTGTGACGGTTGCTTTTCGTTAGGTTCTCCATCTAGCGGCTAAGGGATGGTAATAAAGGGCACTTTTTCATACGAAAAGCCAGTTATCCATGCGCGATAGGTACCGAAAGGCTGCGCGACGAGTGGTGTCGGACAACGCCGTTAGTGTCGTTGGGCATCGTGAGTAGTCAAGAATAAGGTTATAGGTAGTCGTGAATGGGTATTCTAGCGCTGTTATAGCCCTGTTGTAACCCCACAAAATGCCCCAATACTGGATGAGATATGAATTATGATGAATTAATTTCGCTAGAATGAAAGGCTATTTTTCTGTCATCTGTCTGTCAGCTAGTGGATTGCTGTTTTTTTATCGCATATTTAAGAATAGACTGTACATTCTCCGCAAAACTTGATTCTCCGTGAGTTTAATATGCAAAATGTCAGAATGTCATTTGTTGTGAATCAATTCTTAATATGTTAATATATTTAATGTACATGTGTACATTAATATAATGATGATAATAAATTAGGGTGGAAAAACGACTGTTAAAAACGATCGTTTAGACTAACCGTTTTTATGCGGAAATGCGAACGATGGGATATTATAAGAGCTTGATTATCTTAATAAACACTAGTATTAATATTAATTTTAGAATTATGAACAAAAAGTTTTCTACTCTAGCTTTGGGCTTGTTGTTGAGTGCTTTTGGGGTAAATGCCGCAGAAACTTCGATAACAATTGCTGATGCGGTTAAAACAGCGGGTGATTACTTCTACTTGAAGAGTGGTAGTAATTATTTGGCTATCACAAAAACAGCTGATGAAAAGGCCGACTCTATTATCTATGAGTCTGATGTGACTAAAGCGCCTATGTGGACAATCGTAAAGTCCGATTATTCTGCTGATCAAAAACAATTGTACAAGATTACGTCTAAGACAGGTGTGGCTTTGTCTTTTAAGAAGGACAAGAATGCGACTCCTAAAGTGATGGATGGCGTGAATCAATGGCTTTTGACTGGCGATGAGACAAATGGTTATACTATCAAAACTGCCGTTTCCGCTTCTGAGTCATTGGCTTTGGGTGGAACTACGGATTTAGCCGTAAAGAGTGGTACATCTGCTGTTGCGTTCCAAATTATAGATGCAGGTGCTAAGGTGTTGAAAGCAAATGAAATATCAACATTCTCTGTCTTTGAGTTGGTAGCAAGTGAGGCATTGGAGGGTAATCCTTTCAAGGATACGGAAATTAAGGCGACTCAAGTGGAAGGTTCGGAATTCGTTACTTTCGCTGTCGTTGGTAAAAAAGATTTCTTCATCGGTCTCGATACGGCACGTACAGTCATCCATAATCAAGTGAATGAGTTTGGTGTTAAATTGGTTGCGGACTCAACTTATGAGGCAAGTGCGATTCATTCTGTATCAAATGCTGATCTCCAACAGTTCAAGGTTGTTCGCACGTTGAAGAATGATAAGCTAACTCTTTATGTGAAAGATTCTCCTAAGTTTGGTGCAGATGGTAAATTTGCGAAAGTGTTGAATGGTGAAAATGTGAAGTTGGTTTATGCCCAAGTTGGAACTTCAAAAGTGTTAACCGTCAGTTCTTTGAAAACTGATGGAATCAGTCAAAATTACGGTAATTCTTTGACGTTTACTCAAAAGGTAGGGACTCCTGCCAGCTTACCTAATGGCGCAGGTGTTTATTTCTTGAAGGATAAGAATACGCATAAAGCGAATGGTACGGCAAAGAATGAGAATTACAATAAGTATTATGGTATTACTACATCTGCTCGTATTGACGCTGTCTCAAACTTCAAATGTGCTGGCCAATATATGGTAGCTGAGAAGGATGGTAAATATGCGGTAGTTAGCCGTAACCAAGGCAGTGCTAATATTAACGGATATACATTGAATGCTGGAGCTACAGGTAAGACTGCTGTTTATGAGGAAATCTATAAGATCTCTGATAACGTATTTACATTCAATGGTAAAGATACAATTGAGTTTATCTATGCTAAAGAAGTTACCGAGGCTAAGGATCGTTTCTTGGGTTATAAATATTTCACTCCGGAAGAAATCGGAAATGAGGCTTTCGCTTTGAACTTGATCTCTAAGACTCCGGGAGTAGAGAACTTATATGCTTATGCGAAAGACTCCTTGATCCAGATTCAATCTACCGATATAGAGAATGCTACATTGTTCAAGTTAGTACAGCCGAGTTATGAAAATGGTCTTCCTTATTATAATAATGGTGGTGCTCAGTCTTTGAAAGATACATTATCTGCTGCTAGTTATCAATTGAAAGAGCAATATGGCGATAAGTATTTGACGAATGATATGGGATATTGGTTTAAAGATGGTGATGAGTGGTATATTTATTCTGATTATGGAAAGTTGAAATATACAAAGCAGACATTCGGAGGCCAAGTAGAGGGTGCTTCTTATCGTACTGCAAAATGGTTTACATTCATTGCTGGTGAAGAAGAAGGCGAATATTTGATGACAACGAATAGCTATAGAATGTCATTCAACGTGAAAACGGCGGAATTGGAATATTTGAATCAGTCTAGCGATGAGGTAGTGAACTATTTCAATTTGGTAGCTGCTCCGGCACCTACTTACGCTAATTTGGGTGATGCTCATCACATGATGTTATCTTCTTCGGAAGGTGACGGCAAGGCTCTTTCTATGAATCCTGCTACTTTGTTCGCTGAGGTTAAGACTGCAGAACAAACTCCGTATATTGATAGCTTGTTCGGTTTATGGATTGATACAGCTTGTGTGAAAGATATCGCTAAACCATTGTATTATGTGACTACAGGTAATGGCCTTTCTGCTGCGGATCGCGAAGCTGGTTATATGAATTATCTGGTAAATCCGTATGATTCTGTATTTGTTGCTGATGAAAATGGTTGGGAAGAGGCCAAAGAGGCTAGCAAATATACATTCAAGGATCATGACTATATGTCTTATGCTAAGGCTGCTTTCGTTAAGGCTAAGGTTTATGGTGCGGATTCTTTGACTATCGCTCGTGAGGAACCGACAGCTGCGGATACCTTGAAAGATATGAGTATCAATCCGGCTGCCATGGCTTTCATGACAACTGCCGCTACGGATGGTACTACTAATTTGATTGTTGAGAATACGATTAAAGCATTCAATGGACAGAATGACGAAGAGGAACAACAGTTCTATAATCGTTCATATTTCTTGAAAGTAATCAATAATGTTTTAGTTTGGTCTCCGGCTAAGGATGACGCTCACTTGTTTAACGTTGCTGCTACAGAATTACACCCGACATCCAACGGAAATGTTGCGGAAGGTACATCTGCTATCTCTGTAATTGGAGAGGCTGGTAAGGTTACTATCCAAGGCGCTGCCGGTAAGTCCGTAGTGATCACTAACATCTTAGGTAAGGTTGTCGCAGAAACAGTTCTTACATCCGATAACGCTACAATTTCCGTACCTGCTGGTATCATAGCTGTAGCTGTTGACGGTGAGGAAGCTGTTAAGACAGTTGTTAAATAAGATAAGCCGTATCGCTTAAAATAATAGAGGCGGGGAAACCCGCCTTTATGTGATATATAATTAAATAACTATGCCGCAATAAAGAAGTATCCCGTGACGGGTGAACACGTGGCATATTAATACTAAAGTAATTAAAAGTTCTTCCGCAGGTATCCTCGTGAGAAGAGAAAGCGGATCAAAAAACAAGCCCCGTAGGATTATCCTATGGGGCTTTTATTTACCGTATCGCCACCTTGCGTACCGTATCGCCAATGCGGATGATATAATATCCCTTTGCGATATCTACGACATATTCGGCGGTGGACTGCTTGACTTCGATTTCTTTCACCTTGATGCCTACGACACTGTAGATTTCCAAGATACTCCCGACAGGAGCGTTCTCTACCTTGATGCGATTCTCGTAGGCCGTGATTTCGATAGGAGAGGGATCTTCTTGCCTAGAAGCAAATGTCTTGACTCCCGATTTATTAGCTTGCGCGTAAACCGGATAACTTGCGGAGAATGCAAGTGCCAAAGCGATGATATGTATAAGCTTCATTTACTTGTCCCTAAATTCGTACAAATGTAGAAAGTTTTCTGCATATTAGAAAGTAATTAGCTTTATTTCGTAAAACGGATGTATGATTATACGCTAAGCCTCATACCTTCCTCTCCTAAGATCGTGCCGGGAAATATCTTGTCTGCTTCTTTCTTTAACGGTGCCATATCCTCGTAACGAGCCGAGTAATGACCGATAACCAATCGCTTCACTTGGGCTTTATAAGCAATCTCGGCCGCTTGGCGGGCGGTAGAGTGGAAGGTCTCTTTCGCACGTGCGGCGTCACATTCAGCGAAAGTCGCCTCGTGGTATAATAAATCCACCCCTTCAATGATGGGGATTATAGATGGGTGAAAAGCTGTATCCGAGCAATAAGCATACCGTTTGGGAGCGACGGCAGGGCGGGTTAAGCGGGCATTCGGGATTACCTCTCCTTCCGGGGTGACGAAATCAGCGCCCCTTTTGATCTCTTGCATCATACGGACGGGAACTTGATAGAAATCCGTCATCTCCCGGATGATATGCGCTTCTTTGGCTTTCTCGGCGAATAAATAGCCACAACAGGGTATACGGTGCTTTAACGGAATGGAATAAACGCTTAAGGAGCGATCTTCCATAACCAACGAATGAGTTGTCGGGTCGATTAAGTTAAAACGGATCTCATAAGGCAACCCTTTGCAAAAGATATCAAGTACCGGACGCATATAGCTCTCGATGTCTTTCGGCCCATGAATAACAAGTTCTCCATTACGCCCCAGCATACCTAATGTAGAGATCAATCCCGGTAGCCCGAAGCAATGATCTCCGTGTAGGTGGGAGATGAAGATATGATTTAAACGGCTGAATTTTATACGCATACGACGCATTTGCACTTGCGTGCCTTCCCCGCAGTCGATCATGTATAGTTTATCTCGTAAATCTACTATTTGAGAAGTCGCCAGATGGCGTGTCGTGGGCAATGCGGAACCGCATCCCAATATGTTTATATCAAAATCAGCCATTTGTTGTCTATGGGAATAATTGAGTGCAAAGATAATACAAAAGCATTTCTGTTCTGTGAAAAATAACAAAAAAACAAAGTGTAATGTATGCAGGATGAGGTGGATTCCATATATTTGTTTGCTGTCCTTCGGGAAAGCGAATATACAGTCGGTAAATAGACTTAAGATATTTTTTTCTAAGCCTTAACTAACTTTTTCTTTTTGTTTAAAACGGTTAAATGTAGAAACGGCCAAGCGTGAGCTTCGCCGTTTCCTTTTTTTATTGTTAATTTGAAATCTAAATACCTATATCTAATAAATTATGTCATTTAACAATCTACGATTATGAACAAGAATTTTATCTCTGTTTTTCTTCTGATGCTCGCTATGGGCGTATCTGTTATGGCCCAGAGTTATGAGGAAGATTTGGCTTTTTTCAAGGAACGAGTAAAGACTTTAGGCTCGGATGAGTTCGGAGGGCGTAAGCCTTTGACCGAGTATGAGACGAAAACAATCCATTACATCGCTGATGAATTTAAGAAACTAGGTCTTCAGCCTGCTAATGGCGATAGTTATTTCCAGCCGGTGAAGGAAATATCTACTTTTACCCGTCCGGTAAAGAATAAGATCACGGTGAAATGCGCGAAAGGCTCTATGGATTTGAAGTTCTCGGATGATATTGTCGTTTGGACGAACCGGGGGACTGAAAAGGTAGTTATTCCTACTACGGATTATGTGTTCTGTGGGTTTGGTATTAATGCGCCGGAATATGGTTGGAACGATTATGCGAATGTAGACGTGAAGGGGAAAATCGTTATCGCTATGGTGAATGATCCCGGTTTTTATGATACGTCTTTGTTTCGCGGAAAGAACATGACCTATTATGGTCGTTGGACTTATAAGTTCGAGGAGGCGCAACGCCAAGGTGCTGCAGGTTTATTGGTTCTTCATAACGAGGCGGCCGCTTCGTATGGTTGGAAGGTCTGTCAGGCTTCTCACGTGCAGACAAATATCGCTCTTTGCTCGGAGACAATGAATGCGGAAGCTTTGGGCATGAAGGGATGGCTCTCGGAGGAGGCTTGCAAGAAAATGTTCGCCCTTAGCGGATTGAATTTTGATGAGACGATTGCCGCGGCGAAGAAACCGGGTTTCAAGAGTTTTACGATGAAGGCGAAGAGTAAGGTTATATTAAATGTAAAGATGACCGTAGGCGAGTCTCATAATGTGGCGGCTGTTTTACCGGGCACGGACTTGAAAGATGAATACTTGGTTTTTACCGCTCATTGGGATCATTTTGGGATCGGTACTCCGATAGATGGGGATAGTATCTATAATGGCGCTAGTGATAATGCTTCGGGTGTGGCTACCTTAATGCTATTAGCTAAGAAATATCAATCATTGCCTGTTCGTCCTCGTCGCTCTATCGTATTCGTGGCGGTGACTTCCGAGGAATGTGGCTTATTAGGTTCTCAGTACTATTGTGAGCATCCTTTGTTCCCGTTATCTAAAACAGCTATTAACTTGAATTTTGACGGCACTGCTCCGCGTGAGCGTACCCATGATGTTTCTCTCCGGGCAGCGGGCAAGACGGATACAGATGCCTTGGTGATCGCTATGGCCTCGGCACAAGGGCGGACCGTGAAGGTTATCACCGAAGATCCTGCGGGTGGTTATTTCCGTTCCGATCATTTTAATTTCGTGAAAAAAGGCGTACCTACGATTTTAGTTGGTGGCGGTAAGGATTACGTGGATAAAGCACGCCATGAGGCTAAACCGAAAGTTTACCGGTATCACCAACCGAATGATGAGTATGATGAATCTTGGTGGGATTTTGATGGGGCTATGGAAGATATGAACTTAATGTTTAGTATCGGTTTAGTCATCGCCAACAATGATGAGATGCCTAAGTGGACAAAAGAGGCGGACTTCCAAAGGCAATAAATTAATGTGCCAATGTAGCAATATGCCAATATGCTAATGTGTCAATTAAGATACTATCACTTGCATTCTCACTGGCACATTGGCATATTGGCACATTAGCATATTATTTAATTTGCACATTATTTAATAGGTATGACCTCCTTCTTGCATTTCCTTACTATTGATCTTATGTAGATCAAGCGCTCTCCAAGCATAGAAAATGTAGGCTAATACGAATGGGACGAGAATAGATACATAGCTCATTACTTTCAACGTGAATGGGCTTGAGCAACTATTCTGGATCGTCAATGAACTTTGTAGATCCGCCAAAGATGGGTAGTAAGCCGTATTATTCCATCCTGCGCAAAGTAATAAAGCTAATACGGTCAAGACAGTCCCTGCTCCCGCGAACCAGATGCCTTTTCTCCAAGTCTTCGAGAATATCGTTTTCCCTATGCCGAATAGCACGCCAACCACGCCAATCAATAATACGGCTAACACGATTGGCATCTCGATCAGGTTCATAAAATACTTATACGGTTGCATAAATACTTCTCCGGTATCCGGATTTACGGCAAAACCGTCCACCAACAATAAACGGATCAAGAATGTCAAGAAAAAGACGAGGAACAAGATTGTCTCCGGTATCAATTGTTTCCGGCTTTTAGCGACAATCTCCGGATCATCGATATTGTTGATAAAATAGAGTAGGGCCAGAGCTCGTGCCAAGAAGAAAACTGCCAGTCCTAGGCACAAATTCCAAAATACCAAAGCCGCCTCTAATCCATGCCAAGGATTGGCCCACGTGGAAATGACGGGCATGGCTACATCAGTCAACTGTTCTTTGTTAACAATAAATTCGGCGCCGTTAAAGAAGGTCGCTACAGCGGTTCCGAGTAAGATCGGACCTGCTATACCATTGATCATAAGAAATACTTGATACGTCTTTTTCCCGAGTAAGTTGCCTTTTTTCGCTTGATACTCGTAAGATACAGCTTGTATCACGAAGCAAAGCAAGATCAGCATCCATACCCAATAGGCTCCGCCGAAGCTTGTGGAATAAAATAAAGGGAAAGAGGCGAAGAAAGCACCTCCGAAAGTGACCAACGTAGTGAAAGTAAACTCCCACTTACGCCCGGTCGAGTTCAATAACATTTTTTGCTGTATCTCCGTCTTGCCGATAGTGAAGAGTAGAGATTGGCCTCCTTGTACAAAAAGAAGGAATACTAATAGCGCTCCGAGTAGAGATACCAGAAACCACCAGTAATGTTGTAACAATATATATGTACTATCCATAGGACTTTCTATTTAAGAATTGATATTTGAAAATTGAAAATTAGTGGGCGGCAGCTTCCGGCCCTTTCTTGATGGCCTTAACCATGATTCCGATCTCTGCGATCAGCAGGATCGTGAATAAGATAAGGAACAGGTAGAAAGTGGTCTGTACCGAGGATGGGTTTAACTTGGATATCGAAGCGCTGGTCGGCAAGATATCCTGTATAGCCCAAGGCTGACGTCCTACCTCCGCTACGATCCAACCGGCTTGTCCCGCTATATATCCTAAAGGTATAGACCATAGGCCCACGTATTGCAACCAACGTGTATTAGCGATTTTCCCTTTTTTATCCCATATCAACGTAATAATGAATAGTAAGATGAAGAAACAACCAAGGATCACCATCACACGGAAAGAATAGAATGTCAATCCTACATGTGGGATTAACTCTGCCGGATCCTTAATATAACCATATCCGAAATAGGGGAAATTCTCTTCCAAAGTTACCCTGTATTGCTCGGCGGCTGCGGTATCTTTATCTTTGACCGCTTTACGATAATCTGCTAACGCTTTGATAGCGGTTTTACCTTTCTCTATTTTTTCTTTGGCGGAGAGCGCTACCGTTCCTTTATTGGTCGTATAGCCTCCCTCTATCAAGTTTACGATACCCGGAACGTATGCGTTGATGTCACGTTCTGCTAAGAAGGAGAGGAGTTTGGGGAACTTAATGTCAAAAATAAATGCGTTCTGGTTATCCAGATAACTCGTCTTTGCCGGATTTAAGATGCCGATACCTACGAGTCCTACTCCGTTGCCACCCTCATAAAGACCTTCCATGGCGGCTAGTTTCATCGGCTGCTTTTGAGCGACTTGGTAAGCGGAGCCATCACCCGTCCAGATAATAAGGATGGAGGCTACCAACCCGAATATAGCGCTGACCTTGATACTTGACAAAGCGAATTCGGTATTCCGTTTCTTTAATAAATACCAGCAGCTGATTCCTAGTACGAACAAGGCGCCTACGATCCAACCGGACAATACCGTATGGAAAAACTTATTAATGGCGACAGGCGATAAAGCTACGGCCCAGAAATCGAACATCTCGTTACGGACCGTATCCGGATTGAAATGCATACCGACCGGATATTGCATCCATGCGTTAGCGATCAAGATCCAGAGAGCGGAAAGAGTAGCGCCGATAATCGTCAGCCAAGTGGAGGCGAGATGGAAGCGTTTGCTAACCTTGTCCCAACCAAAAAACATAACAGCGATAAAGGTAGCTTCCATAAAGAAGGCGAGAATTCCCTCGATAGCCAAAGGTGCCCCGAAGATATCCCCGACAAACCAACTATAGTTAGACCAGTTGGTTCCGAACTCGAACTCGAGGATCAATCCCGTAGCGACACCGATAGCGAAATTGATACCGAATAATTTCATCCAAAATTGGGCGGTCTTTTTCCATGCCTCATTACCTGTCCGATAATAAATCGTCTCCATAATAGCTTGGATAACGCCAAGTCCTAGTGTTAGTGGCACGAAGAGCCAATGATACATGGCCGTAAGGGCAAATTGGGCCCTCGACCAATCGATCAATGAAGTGTCAATGTTTTCAATCATATTTATTAATGTTTTAAGGATTTATTGCCCGTTGTATGAGTTCGTTCGATACGTGGTTCTCCTTCTCACTATCGCTATCGAATTGCCCGAGATAATTAGGAAAGAAGAATAATCTCAGGATAAAAAACATGATAAACAATTTGACTAGAATGATTAGCCAAAGAGTCTTGCCCAGCTTCATCTCCCGGAATCCTTCCAGATAAAAGCGATATATTCGTATGAATGCAGATTCTTTTTTCATATAGTTGTTCTCATTTAAGATAACAGTTGTTAATATGAATATGTTTTCATGTTTTTACAAATATATCCAAACTGCGTTAATAAAATACCCCCAATCCTATAGATAATATTTATGAAATTATAAATAAGATCTATCCTGTCTGTTAAAAAAAACTATTTTAAATAAGAAAGCGGTCTTTTGATCTTGTCAATAATACAGCATTGGCTATATTTGCGACAATTTGTTGCCTGTAAAGGTGTAAAGACACATGAAATATCATTGTTAAGTGCTAATCTATAAAAAATTATTACTATGTCAAACATTACTAGAAGATCTTTTCTTCAAAAAGGTACGGCTGCCGCAGCAGCTTTGACTATTGTTCCGAGTGCGGTCCTAGGTAAAACCCATGGTCATATCGCTCCAACTGATAAATTGAATATTGCCGGTGTAGGTATCGGAGGTATGGGTAACGCTAACTTAAAGAACATGGAGACTACCGAGAATATCGTAGCTCTTTGTGATATTGACTGGAAGTATGCGAAACCGGTATTCGACCGTCATCCTCAAGCTAAGAAATACTGGGATTATCGTAAGATGTATGATGAGATGGGTAAATCTATCGACGCTGTGTTGGTAGCTACCGCCGACCATACTCATGCCATGATCACGGCTGACGCTATGACGCTTGGCAAACACGTATACACTCAGAAACCGTTGACTCACTCTGTTTATGAGTCCCGTTTGCTTACGAACTTGGCTAAGAAGTATGACGTAGCTACTCAGATGGGTAACCAAGGTTCTTCATTGGCTGAAGGTGTAGATTTGATCTGTGAATGGATTTGGAATGGTGAGATCGGTGAGGTTACTAAAGTAGAATGCGCTACCAACCGTCCTATCTGGCCGCAAGGTTTGAACGCTCCTGAGAAAGTTGATAAGATTCCTTCTACATTGAATTGGGATTTGTTTACGGGTCCTGCTAAATTGAGACCGTTTAATAAGACATATCATCCTTGGAACTGGCGCGGATGGTGGGATTATGGTACAGGTGCGTTGGGTGATATGGCTTGCCACATCTTACATCCGGTATTCAAAGGCTTGAATTTAGGCTATCCGACAAGAGTTCAAGGTTCTTCTACATTGTTATTACAAGACTGTGCTCCTAACGCTCAGCATGTTAAGTTGGTATTCCCGGCTCGTGATAATATGCCGAAGGTAGCTATGCCGGAGGTTGAAGTTCACTGGTATGATGGTGGTATGATGCCGGATCGTCCAGAAGGATTCCCTCAAGGTAAGGAATTGATGGGTGAAGGTGGTGGATTGTGTATCTTCCATGGTACGAAAGATACATTGATCTGCGGTTGCTACGGTGTTAACCCATGGTTGTTATCTGGTCGTAAACCGAACGTTCCTCAAACATTGCGCCGCGTGAAAGACGCTATGAAGGGTGGTCACGAACAAGACTGGATCCGTGCTTGTAAGGAAAGCGCAGGCAGCCGTGTTCAGACGAAGTCTAACTTCTTGGAGGCTGGTCCGTTCAATGAAATGGTTGTAATGGGTGTATTGGCTGTTCGTTTGCAAAGATTGAATAAAGAATTGTTGTGGGATGGCCCTAACATGAGATTTACGAATATCGATCCGAATGAGACAATCAAGATCATCAAGAAAGATACATTCGAGGTTATCGATGGTGACCCGAAATTCAAGACAGAGTGGACGGATCCAATTAATGCTCAAGAATTTGCCGCAGGCTTGATCAAGCACAACTACCGTGAAGGCTGGAAGTTGGTAGATATGCCGAGATAATAGTTTTAACTCAATAAATAAAATGAAAAAGTCAGTATTATTAGCAAGTGCCGCTATCATGATGTGTTATTTCACTTCTTGTGGTGGTGGAAAGAAAACAGAAGAAGCTCCTGCAGCTGCTGAGACTACAACAGAAGCCGCAGCTCCTGAGTACAAGCTCATGACAGATCTTCCTACTGTAGATATCACGACTTTCCCGAAAGATAAAGAGGGTAGATATGTGATCTTCGATGGTAAGACATTCAATGGCTGGAGAGGTTATGACCGTGCTGACGTTCCGGGTGCTTGGACAATCGAGGACGGAGCGATCAAAATCAATGGCTCTGGTGCTGGTGAGGCTGGTGCTTCCAACGGTGGGGACTTGATCTTCGCTCATAAGTTGGGTAACTTCGAGCTTGAGTTCGAATGGAAAGTAGGTAAAGGATCTAACTCTGGTGTATTCATCATGATTCAAGAGGTAGAAGGACAACCTTCTTACATCTCTGCTCCTGAGTACCAAGTATTGGATAACGAGAACCATCCGGACGCTAAGTTAGGTAAGGATGGCAACCGTAAATCTTCTTCTTTGTATGACATGATTCCTGCTAAACCGCAGAACGCTAAACCGTTCGGTGAGTGGAACAAGGGTAAGATCATGTGCTATAAGGGTACAGTTGTTCACTATTTGAATAGCGATGAACCTGTTGTTGAGTATCACTTGTGGACTCCGCAATGGAAAGAAATGTTGGATAATAGCAAATTTAGCAAAGACAAATGGCCGTTGGCTTATGAGTTGTTGTTGAATTGCGGTGGCGCTAACAAAGAAGGTTTCATCGGATTTCAAGACCACGGGGATGATGTTTGGTTCCGTAACATTACTGTTAAAGTTTTGGATTAATCGTATCAAGCACATTTTAGCATAAATAACGCCCGAGGCCTAAATCTATGATTTTAGCTTCGGGTGTTGTGTTTTTAATAATCGACTTTTTCTAAACCAATTTTTTAGGACCAAGAAATGAAAATAGAACAAGGTTACACGAAAGCGCAGATGACTTGGCTGATGATGCTGCGTCTTTTTATAGGTTGGCACTTTATGTATGAAGGCCTAGTAAAAATCATGAACCCAAAATGGACATCTCTACCCTATCTACTCGATTCAAAGGGTCCCGCTGCTTCATTTTTTATCAAATTGACTCAAGACGACAGTTTGATGACAACTATCAACCTCTTGAATGAGTGGGCTCTGTTATTGATCGGCCTAGGCTTGACTTTAGGCTGTTTGTATCGTTTATCTTCTGTTGGAGGTATGATTCTTCTCGCTATGTACACGTTATCCCACCCCTCTTTTGTGGGAGCGAGCTATATGATGCCGTTTGAAGGCTCTTATTTATGGATTGACAAGAACCTTGTGGAGTTCGCCGCCTTAGGTTTGATGTGCGTATTCCCTACATCACAAATCATAGGATTCGATCGTGTGTTAGGACGTGTGTGTCCGATATTGCATAAACTTAAATTTATTTGATACCCATGGCAACAGAAGATGCAAAGAATACTCCTTCTCAGGAGCAAATGCCCGATAAAGGACGTCGGGACACATTGAAGACATTGGCTACAGTGCCTATCTTAGGTGCTTTGGCATATGGCGTTTACCAAAAAAGGAAAGACGCTTTAAGAGGCCGTAACATATCAGATGTATTTCAGGTAAGTAACAGACAGGCCTCCTATTTGGAGCCGCAAGGCGATGGCAAGAAGATCCGTATCGGTTTGGTCGGCTTCGGTATTCGTGGAAAGCAATTGATGCGTGCCGCAGGTTTCGCTGAGCCTTCTTGGATCGATAAGATGAAAGAAGCTAATAAGTTGAATAAGAAAGACACGCGTTATCAGCAATATATGGAGCAAGATGATCTGAATATTGAGATAACCGCGGTTTGTGATATATTTGATGTATATGGTGAGGCCGCTGTATTGACCGGTTCCAATATCCATCGTGAGGGTAGCGGCGGTAAGTTCGGGCCTGCTCCGAAACGTTACCGGACTTATCAAGAGTTGGTAACGGCTCCGGATGTGGATGCCGTTATTATCGCTGGTCCGGACCACTGGCATAGCACGATCGCTATGGCTGCGGCACGTGCCGGAAAGCATGTATATTGCGAGAAACCGTTATCATGGACGGTTCCTGAGACGTATATGGTTCGCCAAGTGATCAAAGAGACCGGCGTTGTATTTCAGTTAGGTCACCAAGGGCGTCAGACCGACTGTTATCAGAAGGCCGAGGAGATTATCGGTAACGGATTATTAGGCCCTGTTAACTTGATCGAGGTTTGTACGAACCGTAACTCTCCAAATGGTGCTTGGGTATATGATATTATCGAAGGCTCTAATCCGAATACGATTGATTGGAAGCAGTTCGAGGGTGATCCTGAGCGTATTAAGGAATATATGGATTATATGACATCCAACAAGCTTGAAAGATATATCGGTCCGGACGAGCGTAGCAAGTTCAGTCTGGAACGTTTCTTCCGCTGGCGTTGCTGGTGGGATTATAGTACAGGCCTTTCCGGTGACTTGTTGACACATGAGTATGACGCTGTCAACCAGATCATGCATGTGGGTATACCTCATTCCGCTACTTCATCCGGCGGTGTTTATTTCTTCAAGGACGGACGTACGGTACCTGATGTATTGCAGACTACTTTCGAGTGGCCGGATCGTGACTTGACGATGTTGTATAGCGCTACATTGGCAAGTAGCCGTAACCGTGGCAAGGTGTTCATGGGGCATGATGCTTCTATGGAGGTTTCCAATATCTTGGCTATTACGGTTGACCAAGATTCCACTCGTTATGCGGATAAGATCAAGGAAGGTATTATTCCTACAGATACTCCGTTCTATACCTATGTACCGGGACAAAATAGCTCGGATTCCGTTACATCTCCTACGGAGTTGTATTTCGCTAAACGTGGTTTGCTGTATACGTATGTAAATGGTAAACGTTATGATACGACTCACTTGCATATCCGTGAGTGGCTGGAATGTATCCGTCAAGGCAAGACTCCTAGCTGTAATATCGACGCTGCTTTCCAAGAAGCTATGACTGCCCACATGGGTACGCGTGCTTATCTGGAAGGACGTACGATGTACTGGGATAAGGACAAAGAAGAGATCGTAAGAGGTGAACTTGCGTAAGTATCTAAAAAGACGATAAATAACTTTCCCAAGAAGCGAACTTCATAAATGGATGGAGTTCGCTTCTTTTATTTGTGCATGTATAAAATTTCTTCTCTTTTTTGTAACCAATTTGTGATTACTCATGTCTTATTGATAAAAGCGAATAATTTATTAAACCTTTAAAGAATAAAAGATATGAACGAGTTGTGGATTCCTATTTTAGGTGTTATTTGTGCGGTAGGTATGCCGGTATTGTTAGGTATTATCGCTAGTTACATGACCATTAAAAGTAAGCATGAGGAAAAGATGGCGATGATTGAGAAAGGAATTGTGCTGGAAGAGGCTATGCGGCCCGAGAGAAGGCCTAATCGTTATAATACCCTGCGTAACGGTATTTTTATGATCGGTTTGTCATTGGGTGTGATTGTCGGTATGATGGTCGACTCTGCTTTCACTTACGATAGCGATTGGTTCTTTTTGTTAGTTCCGGCTATTACGATTATGTTCGGTGGAGTAGCTTTTATAATTTATTTCTTTCTTTCCCGTTCTTTAATGGAGAAGGAGAGATTGGAGGATGAGAAGAAAATGCGTCTGGAAGAATAAACGATACCGGATGGATGAGCGAAAGTGGATAGAACGTATTTTGGCAGGGGACATGCAAAGTTTCTCCTGCCTTGTCGCGAAGTATGAGAAGATGGCTTATACCATCGCTCTTCGTATCTTGGAAAATCGCGAGGAGGCAGAAGAGGCTGTACAGGATGCGTTCGTGAAGATGTATCGTGCTCTTTCCGATTTTCATTTCGATAGTAAGTTCTCAACATGGTTTTATAGGATCGTGTATCGTACGGCGTTGACGGCCTTGAGACAACAGCGTATGTTCGTGAGTTATGAGGAGGCGGGCCCTGTAGACCTTTCGAATGACGAGGTTGAATCGGCTACGGCTTTATTAGAGCGTGAGGACCGGAAAGAGATGATCGCACGTACGCTGAAAAAGCTTCCGGCTGATGAGGCCTTGTTGCTTACTCTTTATTATTTGGAGGAATGCTCGGTGGAAGAGATCTGTCAGATCACTGAATTGAGCGCTTCTAATGTGAAAGTAAAACTATTTCGTGGGCGGAAACGGTTTTATGAAGTATTGCAAGATAAAATGAAATTAGAGACAGCTGATTTGTTATGAATATGAATGAGAAAGATATCGATCATTTGACACGTAAGTTGATGCGAGGGACGGCGGAACAACCTTCGGCCTCATTAAACTCCCGTATTATGGCATTGATTATACAAGAGAAGAAGCGGGTATATAAGTACTATATCAAGAAACGGTTTACACCTGTAGGCATTTTTAGCATATTTGTCGCTTATATGCTTGTGTTAGTAGGCATCTTGTATTTGGTTAAGCTTTCTCCGGGCGGGGCGGAAACGGTTTTAGGCTCTTTGCGAGCCTATTTCCCGATTGTTTTAACGATTGCTTCCGGGATCTCTTGTTTCTTCCTGTTTACACAACTCGATAACTGGTTGAAGAGAGAAGAGATACGCCGGCAAAACACCTCAAAATAAAAATATCCGGTTGTAGAGACGGGGCACGCCCCGTCTCTACAACCGATTAATTGGCCTTGACTTTTAGATTTCCATATCGATTTCCTTCGAAGTGAATCGTCGGTTGCTTTCCACCATTAATCTCATAGGTGTAATTCTTGTCACGATCCTCATCGTCAAAATGCTTGCGGGTGATATTGAAACCGTTCACGTCGCAGCTTGAATACTTCATGTTCTCCGCTACTATCCGGAAAGAAGTTTTTGCGGGAAGCGCTACCTCTAAATTCCCATAATGAGATTCTACGTTCACCTTCGAGAAAGAGGGAGACAAGTTTCGTATCTTTAAGTTACTATAGCTAAGGCTACTTACATTCAAGGCATCTTTAAGGATCCCGATTTTAGCGTCGCTGTACTTAATCTCCATGTCTAGTCTGCTTACGCTTTCAATGGTGAGATTACCATATTTAATTTCCATGCGTAAAGATTGTATATCCTGTATATCCAGATTGGAATATTTGCTGTCTATCGTTAAATCTTTAGCGTTGCGAATCTTGGCGGTTCCTACGTAGCCCAGATCCAGTTGGGCGTCCTGCAGATTTCCTACCTCGATGTTACCATATTTGGCCTCTATCATTGCGTTGGCTGTGAAATTACCCGCATTCAGGTTGCCGTATTTTACATGGATATCCATGTTGCCGTTATTATCGCTTGGCAAGTTGATATTTCCATATTTCTGGTTCAAGTCTGCGGCGAGCTTAGGAGGCATCTGGATATAATAATTGATCGTCATGGACTCATTATTCGAATTGCTATTCATCTCCTTCTTTATCGTAGTGACCGCTGAGACAATACCACCTATCTTCTTGGTCTCGATTTGGATACGGTCCAAGTTCTCTTGAGCACGTTCCTCGCTGCGAGCCTTACATTCTACCTCAACCCGTATAGCTACCGTATTCTGATTCCAGTGGGTAACGGTGATGTTTCCATAACGGTTTTCTACTTGGAGGCGATCGTTGGAACTCACGCTGTAGGATTGGGATATCTCTTTTTTCTTGATCTTCTCTTGTGGCCTAGCTATTGCCGATAGATTGCATAGCAGCAATACGAAAGTCAGCAATACGGCGGGACTCAATTTTACGTGTGTCGTGTTCATGATTGATATGTATTAATTGTTATTACTATTTCTGGTTATCCGTGACTTGTTCCATTTGCTTAAGCATCAGCGTGAGGCCCTCCAAGCTATTGCTGTAATGCTGGGTCATGGCGAAGAGACCGTCGTTGGAACAAGGCAAGGTAGGGAGTATCGTTTCCTCGAACATATAATTATCCGTGAGGATCCGTTTGCTCTCTTGCAATAACTCTTCCGCTCCCGGTGTCCGGTCCTGTTTATACAACTTCTTCATCTGCGTCAATACGTCGTTCATTTGCATATTGTAATATAGACGTAGTTCCTCGATCTCTTCTTGGGCCTCGCAGGTCTGGGCCGTGGTCTTTTGCGCGGGTTCCGGCAGACCGGTCCCTCCCGGCAAGCGGAATAAGAGCAACAAAGCGATAGAGGCAGCTATGACAAAGGCCGATAGGCTGTATAGGGCCGCACGGTTTTTCCGTGGCTTCGGCAGTTTTTGCTCGAAACGTTCGAAGTGACCTTCGGGAAGCATCTCATCTTCCTCGAATGCGTCACGGTTTGCGTCTATGAAATTCTTTAGTTTATCCATGTTTAATTGGCTGCTATAATGTCTAACAATTTCCGCTTGGCGCGTAGGTACTGGCTACGGACGCTTGGCGGTTGAATTTTCAGGATAGAGGCGATCTCTTCCATATCATATCCCTCAAAGAGGTAAAGCGAGAGGATTATGCGGTAGCCTGCCGGCAACTTCTTGGTAGCTTCCTTTATCTGTGCCACGGAATATTGGATTTCTTCCTCGTCCGGTCCGTCCGTTTCCGGTTCGGCCAGATTGTCGGAAAGCTCCTCTTGGTCCGGTGCTTGGCGGCGTACATAATCGATAGCCGTATGGATGGCGATGCGATGCATCCATGCCTCAAAGCATTGCCCGTCATGATATTGGTCCAAGCGTGTGAAGATCTTGAGGAACGAGTCCTGCATGGCTTCTTCCGCCTCGGATGAGTTGCCTACGATACGCAAGCAGGCTATATACAATCGCTGTGCGTATTGTTTGTACAACTTCAGTTGCGAGCTCCGGTCTCCCCGGCGGCAACCCTCGATCAGATGTTCGGTTACTTTGTCCATTTGTTTATATAAACGAGAGTGATGCCTTGACCGTTGCATCTTGTAGCGTAAAAATACAAAAAAAGAAAGGCATCATCTCGACGCCTCTCCTCCTGAACTAAATGATAAAAATAAAAGTTATGTGGGAAGGTTTATTTCATGTCCGTTATATTGGAGATACTATCGTTCGTATAGCCTTGCGAAGTATCCTCCATTTTGGTCTTATCCGAATTATATTTTAATTTATAAGCCTGTTTCCCTTCGGAAGTCCAATAGTTTACGACAAGATCGACCGTCTCTCCTTTGGTATCCGGCAAGGAAGACAAATTGAACGCCACACGTCCGGCCCCGATCGTATATTGGGGATCATCGTAAGCGTTATGCCTAAACTCCAGCGTATAAGGATCATTCTCGGCATCCGGTTGGATCAGGTTGATAAAGTGGGCGGTCTTGCCTCCCCAGAGTGTCTCGAAATAGATATTCAAATATCCGTCTCCGATCCACATGTTATTCTCATAAATACTTACCGGGTCCGTACCATAGATCGAATCATTAGCCGCTCCCTCGTTCTTAGCGATGGATTTCGTAAGGATGTTATGGATCGCGTTAACCTTGACATAATGGGAGAAACCTCCTAGATTACTTTGGGTGGAATCCGCCAATATCGTGAAGTTCACCAAGGCACGTTGGTTAGGCTTCGGCTGATAGTTCGGATAGTTCGTGGCGGCGGGCCATAGCTTATCTCCGTCGTCCAGCCGTAAGTAATATACGTTATTGCCTTCCGGTACTACGGTAGCGACCGCTATCCAGATATCACCTAAAGAATACGAGTCATCGTCATCTAAGCAAGAGGGTAGGGTAAGGGATACTAAAGCGATCCCGATAACCAATAAAAAAGCTCTCAACGTCTTCATTCCTTTTGTTTCTTAAAAAGTTCACATTTCATCGTTCTATGAGGAAAGATGTAAGTTCGGGGTGAAATGCTGCAAAAGACGTTAATAAAAGATGTTAAGAACCAAGGGATTCAACGATTAGCCGTGCCGTACGCTTTGAAGCCCCGGGCATTCCTAGCGTATGGATAATCTCGTCGTATCCGTCTAGCATTCGTTTTCGATAGGCTGGATCTTGTAGGATACGTCCTAGCTCGTCTTGTATTTGCGATTCGGAGAAGCGGGCTCCAAATAGTTCCTGTACGATCTCCCGTCCCCCGATCAGGTTCACGAGGGATATGTATTTCGTATGGAAGAAATGCTTGAAAATAAAGCTGGCCAACTGTCCGGCCACGACATAGTAGCAAACGACTTGCGGAACCCGGAACAGGGCGGTTTCCAAGGTTGCCGTGCCGGAGGTTACCAAGGCGGCGGCGCTATGTTGTAGCAAGGGATAGGTTTTACCGAACACGATCTTGGCGGGATAAGAGCCTATGTATTCTTGATAGTAGGCGGGATCGATGCCCGGCGCTCCGGCTATTACCGGCTGGTAGTCGGGATATGCGGAGGCTACTTTCAGCATGGTCGGTAAATTATCCTTGATCTCTTGTTTGCGGCTACCGGATAGCAAGGCGAGGATAGGCTTGTCGGCCAATCCTTCCTCTTTGATAAATGCATCTTTGGGAATCGCTTGATGCTCCTTGTAATAGGCGACGGAGTCTACAGAAGGATTTCCTACGTAATCTACCGAATAATTAAGCTTCCGGAAAAACTCGGTCTCGAACGGCAGGATGCAGAACATACGATCTACATAACGCCGGAAGTCCCTGATGCGGTATTGTTTCCAGGCCCATATCTTGGGGGATATATAGTAATATACCGGGAGTCCCAACTGGGTTTTCACGTATTTGGCGATCTTCAGGTTGAATCCCGGATAGTCAATTAAAATGACGACATCTGGCTGATAGCGGCGGATATCCTCTTGGCACGTCCTCATGTTATTTAAGATGGTGCGCAAGTTCAGCAATACCGGGATAAAGCCCATGAACGCCATCTCCCGGTAATGTTTGACAAGAGTTCCTCCGACGGCTCTCATCAGATCGCCGCCCAGAAAGCGGAACTCGGCCTTCGGGTCATTCTCTTTCAAGGCTGCCATCAAATTCGAGGCGTGCAGGTCTCCGGAGGCTTCTCCGGCTATCAGGTAATACTTCATGAATTGAGAATTGAAAATTAAAAGGTCCAGTTGTTTAGGGTGGCCATGAAGTCGTAGTCCGTAACGTCGATCTTGCAGGGGACTAGGGAGGCGTATCCGCTGTCCAGCGCAAGCATATCATTGTCCGGGTGGATGGGTTTGGCGCTTTCGAAAGCTCCTGTCAACCAGAATACGGGCTCTCCGCTGGCGTTCTCGGAACGCTTGAATTCACGTACCCAACGACCGTCAGCTTGGCGACAAACTTTCAATCCTTTCACTTGCGGTAGCTTCGGCACGTTGAGGTTTAAGTAGGTTCCGTGCGGTAAGCCTTCTTTTAATACCCGGCGTGCCAGCATACGTCCAAGACGGCAGCATTCGGAGAAGTCGGCATCGGCCGCATGGTCCAGTAAGGATACACCCATGGAAGGGACGTTGAAAATACAGCCCTCGGCGGCGGCACCCATCGTTCCGGAATAATTTACGCAGATAGCCATATTCCCCCCGTGGTTGATACCGGAGACTAACAGATCGGGCTTGCGCTCCAAAACCTCATTAATCGCTAATTTAACGCAATCAACCGGTGTCCCGGTGCAACTATAGATGGTAAGTCCTTCCTCCTTTTTCAACAAGGTATACTTGATAGGAACTAAAGATGTAATGGCACTACCCATCCCGGAACGAGGTCCATCGGGAGCGAATACCACCAAATCGCCTAGATCTTTCAGGCACTCAATCAATTCGTTAATACCTTTGGCCCATACGCCATCATCATTCGTGATCAGAATCAACGGTCTCTCGTTTGTCATATCGTTTTATCCTTATAGTTGTCGTACAAAGGTAACAATAATTTGCGAACAATGGTTGGGGCGTGAGGGATGGGAGTTGTCCTTTCGCCTAATCAGTTGTTGATCAGGCGAAAGGTCTCAGATTATTATAGTTTCTCTATTTCTTCTATGGAGAGGCCGGTGGCAAAGGCGATTTGCTCTATACTAACTCCTAATTTCTTAAGATTAAGTGCTATGGAGTGTTTCTCTTCCTGTCGTCCTTCAGCTTTTCCTTCGGCTTTTCCTTTTTGCAATCCTTTTTCCATGCCTTCTTCCATCCCTTTTTTCATGCCTTTCTCGACGGCGAAGTCCAAGGTGTTGTAATAATCATTATACATCTTCCACTCCGCCTCGTACTGCGCCCGTTGTTTGGGGGTGAGGTTCGCCATGGATCCGATGCGTTCCAACCGCTCGAATATGGCCTTGCGTGCCTTGAATGGCATTCTGTCTAATGTGTCCATATGCTTTAGTACATAAATCCAACGTTCAAAATCGGTCTCGCATTCTTCCTCCTCTTTGTTGAATCGGGGAAGCTCAATATAGATCTGGCGGAACTTGGGGTTGAATACCTGTCCGTTCTCTCGGTCCGCCAGCACGATGTCCCTTCGGAACTTTCCTTCGTTCCTGTTATTGTTTGGCCTGTTCTCCTCGTCTAGCGTGAAGTTCAAGAAAAAAACACCGTACACGGCCGCCAGCTCATAGTCCCATGTTCCCTTTATCCCCTGTTCCACCACCGAGTGCGAGAGGTAATACAAGGCCCTGTCCTTGAAGTGGGGCTGTTCCCTGTTCTGCATCTCGATTATGATCCGTTCGCCCTTGTCGGTCTCGCAATGAATGTCAAAGATGACTTTCCTTCCTTGCTCTGTCTCGGGCAATCGCTCATTGTTCATGATCCTCAAGTCCATGATCGTATGCTCCCCTTCGAGGAGGTCGTTCAGGAACTCGATTAGTATGTCCTTGTCCATTTCCCTACCGAATATGTGCTTGAAGCCGAAATCGGTGAAGGGATTGATAAATTTTCCCATAGTGTTTATAGGTTTTAGTGATTAATAATGAATAATAGTATAATGAGACGGGGCATCCTGTCTTCCGGTTGTAAAGATACTACTTTTTTAATAGGATAGGTATCGTTTAAGCTTTTAAGAAAACACGTACATGTTTTTCGAAAAACTCGTACGTGTTTTTTGTGAGGCATAATGTAATTACTTCAAATACCGGATCAGCCGATAAATCGTGGGGATAATTTTCCTGAATGTATATTCCACCAAGGGATAGTATGGCTAGGCACTACATGATCTGATCATTTCACATTCGTGAAGAGATCTTTTCACCTACGTGATACAATCGTTTCGCATAGGTGAAAAGATTGTATCACAACCGTGAAACGATTTCATGGGCAGATAGAGCAAGCTACTGCCGATAATGTTTGTATTAAATAGAAAGGCTCAACGGTAACAACTCTTCGTAGGCATCTCTGCGCTCCCTTTCACATCCTTCACAACATATCACTGACATAAAGCAAGTTGGCCGACGTGTAACGTGTGATAAACAAATTAAAGTGTAGATAAAAGTACATTGCGAGATTATCCCCACTATTTATCGAGTGAGCTTGAAAAAGTCGATTCTCCGGGAGTTAAGAATACAAAATGTCAAAGTGCTATATTTTGATATAGATATAAAATGTACGTGCGTACATTAGTATAGAAGAGTAAAGTTTACATGATTAGTAAATATTTTTCTAGTATAGAAACGACTAGTTTAAACGATCGATTCTTTTAGTCATTTGCAAAGGTACGCGTTTCTTCGATACTTGCAACCCTTCCAGACGATTTTTTTATCGCTTATTCTCTTTCTTATCAATAGGATAGGTTATTCTTCACGAAACAAGCGATTCCTTCAACGAACCTCCCGTTTCGACACTCAAAAAACGCAAGATTTAGACGATCGTTTAGACTAGTCGTTTTTAATGGCAAACGACGATTTTCAATTAGTCTAACAGGTTGATTATCTTAATAAACACTAGTATTAATATTAATTTATTTATTATGAACAAAAAGTTTTCTACTCTTTTGGCGGGTGCTGCGCTTATCGCTGCGGTATCTGCTAATGCGCAGAATCTTGCTGATGTTAAGGACGGAGTGGCTCTTGACATTAACAAAACTGCAAAAGCTTTGCCTACGTATGACAAAGATACCAAGGGCGGCCTTTATCAATTGAGAGATGCGAATGATCAGATCTTGATGATGAAGGAAGTGAATGGCGAATATTCATTGGTCGCAATGAGTGCCAATGATAAGGATTTCGTTTTGAAAAATACGTTATGGTGTGTGACTACTCAGCCGTATAGTCAAGGTCAAGCGGTAAAATTCGATTTCATGAACAAGGGTACTGGCATGATGTTGGATATCGCTATGGGTGATGATCTGAAAAGTGCGGATGGTAAGAAGGGCTATTGGTGGAAGCCTATAATCGGTGGTGAGATCTCTGGTTGGGCCTTCTCTTCTGTATTGAATAAGTTGGAGAAGAATGTTCCTTTGTATTCTCACTTTAGCACAGACTCTGTTATTGGTTTGTTGAACGATAACGGAACTATCAAGGTCGCTAAATATGCCTTGAATGATGTAAAGGTAGATCCTACAGCTGCTACAGACGTTACAGATCTTTCAAACCTTTCAACTGAAGCGAAGAATACGTTCTCTGGCTTTACTTTGTATCAAGCAGAAGATATCGTATTAGATGCGGATCAATTGAATAAGATTTTCGATTTGCAGGATGCTGATGCGGGTGTTAAATTGAATTTCTCTCCGGATGTTAAGGGTACCAGCTTAAAGAATCCGTTCAACGAGAAGGAATTTATCGCTGAATCTACAGGTGATAACAAGTATTACGATGTGAATGCTAGCAGTACTGCGACTTTGACAAATGGCGAATGGCTTTATGTGACACGTAAGAACGATGATAATAAGGACACTTATTTGAAGGTCGATACAGCTTATACAAATGAGACCGGTGCTAAGTTCTTGGCTTATGGCTGGACTGGTCCTAGCAAAACACAAGAGGCTATTGATCGCTTAGGGGATTTACAAGATCAACATAAGTTCTTATTTGTTTATTCTCCTAGCAAAGATGAATTGAAGATCTATGTGAAAAAGATCACTTGGAGAGGTGATGATGATAAGGTAAAATATTGGAAAGAGATTTATCAAAAGACAGACAACCAAAGAAATAATTGGCGTGTGTCTTTGCAAGATTTGATCAAGGATGAGACTCGTATCTTGACCGTTGATTATTCCAAACAGAATACAACCATCAAATTAGGTTATGGTGGTTGCGAGGCCGATCAATCAAAGACCTCTGTTAAGGATGGTGTTTACTACATCATGAACAAGAAGGGTGAGTACTTAGCTTCTCCGATCTATGAGAATGGCGTGATTCGTTGGACTACCGTGAATGCTGATGAGCAAAATGTAGCTCATATGCCAGCCTATCAATGGGTTGTTTTGAAGACAAACGCTAAAGATCAGAATAATCTGTCTTCAGTAACAGCTACTAACCGTGAGTTTGAGGATGCGAAAGGAACATTTAGTTTGTATAAGAATGCTGATACGGAATATGTATATACAAAAAGCAATGTAGAATTAACACAAGATGGTGTTTCTTCTAAATTTACAGTAGCAGCGAAGAGTGACTTACGTTTTGTAGAGGTTCCGGCCGAGGCTGTATCTGATTCTTTGTTAGGTTATAAGAACTTAACGAACGATGAGTTGAAGGTTAATAAATATACATTTAATTACTGGCATCCGTATGCGACGGATAAATACATCGCTAAGTCTTCTAAAGACTCAACTTTGACAGTTAATGTTGGTGTATCTGCCTTTAATGTAGATACTGCTAAGAGAAGTGCAAACAGCTCTGTATATGCGGTAGAGAAGTTTGGTTTCAAGGTAGAGAAAGAACATCAAGATCGTATCAAAGGCTTGAAACAACTTTATAGAACGGCTTATGTAGTGAAATTAAATGGTATTGGCTTAGCTATCAATAAAGAGGATAAGTTCAATGTACCTACTCATAACGATTATCGGACTACAGGCGAAAATGAGGAGGTTACTCCGTTCTTCTTCAAGGAGAATAATGAGATCAAAGAAACGGGTAAGTGTTATTATGCGATCTTGTCTACTGAAAAAGACACTAAAGATGTAAACGATGTACATTATTCAATTTCAGATGACAACAAGGCTGGTGTATCTGACTATGATGGCTCTGCTACATTGAAATCTCAAGTATTGAAAGAATCCAGAACATCCGCATTCGCTATCGAACCGGATGAGACTCCACTGTACCGTCGTTTCAATTCTCTTGAGCTTGAAGGTAATGAAGGTGACAAGGCTGATACATTACGTTTCATCGAGAAATATCGTAAAGAGTACTTGCAAGTTGAGAACAACAAGAATTTCATGAATGGTGATATCGATTTCTTAGGTATCTACACTCCGGATAAGACGGAAGATGGCTTGTCATTCATCGTTGATACGGCATGGGTAAATCGTGGCGCTGGTAATATCAAACCTCAGTATTTGATCTCAATCGATCGTAACGACTTCGAGGGTACACCGGGTGTTGCTTGTACATATACTCATAATCACTATGACAATGAAGGTAACAAGGTAGACGCAGCGCACTGTTCACATGCTACTCCAGCTATCGCTGGTTTCGAGAGAGGTAAGTATTTGATCAATTTCCATGATTTCGCTTTGAAACATGATAAGGCTAATACTTCCGATGCGAAGAAAGACGCCGCTTATATGTGGAAGAAATATGATCGTGCCGGTTTCGTAGAGGCTGTTCGTGTAGCTGATACATTGTTCATCTTGAGAGACGAATTCAAGAACTTGAAGAATGAGGAGATTACGATCGAGGCCTTAAATAAGGCTGAGGAAGCAGCTTTGGCTGCCGCTAAAAAGGCTGGTGTAAGCAAGGATAACTTCGTATCTTACAAATATGTTTTATCTGGTGACAACCACAAGTATGTGACTTGGTCAATGCGTTTCGTTAACAGAAATGCTGCCGCTAATGAGGTTGAGGCTGATAGATCATTCTTGTTTGAATCAATGCAGGCAGACGGTCTTGACATCGCTCCTAAAAAAGCTGCTTGGTTGAAAATGCAGAATGGTTGCTTGGTATTGTCTGATAAAGATGATTCTAAGTTTGACGAAACTGCTACCGGTGGTGATGACGCTTTAATCTTCAACGTAGAGCAAGGTGACGATATCGCTACAGATAACGAGACAATCGATGCTGTAGAAGGTGTTTCCATCACAACTGATAATGGTACTGTAACTATCCAAGGCGCTGCTGGCAAATCAGTAGTTATCTCTAACATCTTAGGTAAGGTAGTCGCTGAGACAGTTCTTACATCTGATAACGCAACAATTGCCGTACCTGCCGGTATCGTAGCTGTAGCTGTTGATGGTGAGGAAGCTGTTAAAGTGGTTGTTAAATAATTAAACAAATAGATAGGTCAAGAGATGGGGATTCCCCCATCTCTTCCTTTAAGAAGATATTTATAATTCTGAAATTCCCGTGTGGAGATAGATTCTTCAAGTACACCGCGATGGTAGAACATGCGGGAGTATTAATACTAAAGTAATAAATTAAAAGCTCAGGTCACGAGAACTTCTGTGAAGAAATGTCGTGACCTTTTTTTGTACTCTTAAATCTCGTGCTATGCTTATATCTACTCAAGAAACATTGATCTATAAATCAATTAGTCCGGAAGACATTTATTGTTATACTCCCGGAATCACCGTGACTTCGACGGGACGCTTGGTCGTGACTTTCGACTTGGGCGGCAAGGGGGTAAAAGAAATCTATGCTTCTTCGCAGTTGTACACGGAAAGGACAAGACGGTTAGGTATCGGTAAGATTTTTGTATCGGACGACCAAGGCGCTAGTTGGTGTTTTATCTCGGATTTTAATTTTTGGCATGCCCGCCCTTTTTGTATAGGGGAAAAGATATATATCATAGGAAACGCAGGCGATTTATGTATTATATGCTCGGAAGATGATGGGAATACGTGGAGCGTTCCCTCGTTTCTCTCCCAAGGTGAGAAATGGCATTCTTCTGCCTGTAATGTTCTTTTCGCTAACGAGCGGGTTTACTTGGCGATGGAACAGCGTTTTTATAACTCGGAGATAGAAGGCTGGAATGTGGCGGGTTTGAGCCCTACCTTGCTATCTTGCTATATTCACGATGATTTACTGGATGCGTCTTCTTGGCGACGTTCCGATCCTTTTGTTTTCAGGGATAAGGTACATTTCCCGGAAGGGGTTGGCATTCCTTTTTACGAGTCATTGACCAATAAGCCGCTGGAATTGGCTCCCGGTCGTTTTAATGCGCCCACTGGATGGCTGGAGGCTCAAGTGGTTCAAATAAAGGATAAACATCATATTTGGTATGATCCGGAGGGGAAAACGTTCCATATGTTTCTTCGTGCGCATACCGGAGGGATTGGATACGCTTGTTTATTAAAAGTGAGGGAAGATAAGAACGGCCAGATGGTAACCGGCTTTCAAGAGACTCCTTCCGGACAGACCTTGCTTTTCTTGCCCTTTCCCGGTGGCCATTTGAAATTCTTTATAGTGTATGATGAGATATCCCGGCTGTATTGGATGGCATCCAATCAATCTTTCGATTCTATGCGGACGATAAGCTCATTACCTGAGACTTCCCGGTATGGACTCCCGAATAATGAGAGGCATCGTTTACAATTATTATTCTCGAAGAATTGTGTGGACTGGTGTATGGCTGGGATGATCGCTTGCCAAGGGAATGAATTATATTCAAGAAATTATCCTTCGTTATGTATCGTAGGTGAGGATATGCACGTGGTTTGCCGTGCGGCGGATGATCATACAAAGGACCCTCAATACTCTGATTGTATTACATATTATAAAATTAAACGGTTTAGAATGTTAATCTATTAAATGAAGTGATTATGGAAAAAGTACTGATTGTAATACCGGCTCGGTATGATTCAAGCCGGTTGCCGGGTAAGCCTTTGGTTAAGATTAAAGGTATAGAGATGATAAAACGGGTCTCGGATATAGCGGATTTTGTATGTCGCAAAAATGAGTCTTGTTCTTATTTGGTAGCTACGGATGATGAGCGCATCGTCTCGTTTTGCGAATCCCGGGAGATTCCGGTGATGATGACTTCCACGAATTGTAAAAGTGGTACGGAACGTTGCTATGAGGCGGTAAGGAAACAGGACACCAATCCCGGACTGATAATAAATCTGCAAGGCGATAATCCCACGTGTCCTCCTTGGATCTTGCAAGATCTGATCGATACATGGAGAAAGGAGAAGGCGGATGTCCTTACCGCCTCGGTCTTGTTGGGATGGAGCGAATACGATCAATTACTGGCGATGAAAAAGGAAACCCCTTATTCCGGCACGACGGTATTGGTGGATCGGCTGGGATATGCCTTAGCTTTTTCGAAACAAACCATACCCGCTATCCGTAAGGAGGATCAGGCTAGGGATCTTTTGCCTAAAAGCCCTGTCAGGCGGCATGTGGGTTTATATGCGTATAGCGGTCGAGCCCTCGAGTCTTATTTCTCATTACCTCCGTCTGTGTATGAACGCTCTTATATAGAAGGATTGGAACAGATGCGCTTCTTAGAGAATGGCATCAAAATGAGGGTCGTAGACGTCGATTATCGGGGACGTGAGACAACAAGCGGGGTTGATTCCCCGGAAGATGTCAAACGGGTTGAGGAAATACTTGAGAAGTATGGAGAGTTCGATCTTTCGTGACTTAGATGGAATCGTAGATTCTATTTTATCTCCCTACCATACTTTGGAGGAGGTTCTACCTTCTGGCTGTGATGCTGGTCCGGTATGGATGGATTTTGACTGTTGGGTAGACAGCCAAAAGGTGGATATGCGGACATCGGAATCACCCTTACTCTTGAATATATGTGGTATACCCGCATCCGGTAAATCGTATTGGGCGGAGGAATGGCTATCAGAGAATGGACCTTGTTTGCATATCGCTTTCGACGCTATTATGGAGGCATTATCCGGGTATCAAGCGGATTGCTCGCTAGATAGGGAGAAAGCGTTCTTACGTTGGGAACTTCCTGCTCGTTTTTTAGGTTACCGTCTTCTTTTGTTGGGATTGAGGAATGGGTGGCCTATTTTATTTGAACATAGTAATGCGTTGAGAGAACATGTGGATTTGTATAAGAAGATAAAGAGTCTTGGATATCGGATTCATATGGTGTGCATCGATGCGACACCAGAAATGGTTATCAAAAGATTGGCTCGGAGGAATCGTTTTTTCCCGGAGGAGCAAGTAAAAAAACGTTGGGATTGCTTGATAGATTTGTTACCTGAATATCAAAAAATAGTAGATGACTTTAAATTAATACAACCATGGAAAAATGTAGAAAACTTGTGATCGTACGGCATGGTAATACGTTTCGTGCGGGAGAGACTCCGACTCGGGTTGGAGCTAGAACTGATTTGCCTCTGGTAGAGGAGGAACGAGCTAGATCTGCGGGACGTTATTTACGTGAGAAGGGGATTGTGATCGACAAGGTGATTTCGGCCCCCTTAAAACGCACATTGGAGACCGCTAATTATATCTTGGAGGAAATGAATGTGGATTTGCCTATCATTCAAGACTTACGTCTTAAAGAGATTGATTATGGGCCGGATGAGAATATGGTAGAAGATCATGTAATAAAACGTTTGGGATCTCTCTATTTAGAAAAGGAGGGAATGGGCCGGAAAGACCTAACGGAAGATCGGATCGTGGAGAGGGGACTTTCCGTGATCGCCCAATGGAATGAGAAGGCCGTGGTACCGTTAGGATGGAACGTAGATGTAGAGAAACTGATAAGCGGTTGGCAGGATTTGGCGGCTAGTATCCCTGATGGTGAGACTTGGTTACTAGTCTCTTCCAATGGAGTGATGCGTTTCTCCCCCTATATTCTGGGGAATTATGAGGATTTCTGTGCGACACATGATATTAAGGTCCCGACAGGCGGGGTTTGTATATTTGATTGCGAGGGTGATCATTGGAGGTGTACGGATTGGGGAATAAAGGCTTATAAACTCTTTAAATGATAAATCATGGAAGATATATGGAATATAACAGCTTTGGTGGTTAGTGTATTAAGTGTGCTTTTGTCTCTTTATGCTTTAAGACAGGCTACCACTAAAAATACCTCGGATATGTATCTGTTCTTTATCTCGCAATACGCGAAGGAGGATATGAAATTGGCTTTACGTAAATTGAAAGATATAAAGCGGGGGGTATATCGGTTGGAACAATGGGAGAGTGATATGAAAAATAATTTGCCGAAAGCCTTTGAGTATGACGAGGCGAGACGTTTGGTGAAATATTTTTATGATACTTTAGCCTATATGAAGTTAGAGAAACTGATAGAGGCACGTTTCGTAAGATTGATTTGCTTGAAGAAAGGAGCATGGCTTTATCTGGATACAGTCGAAGCCATGGAAAAGTTTTTTGACAGTGGCTATGATAAAAAGCCATATGCGGTTATTCGGGATGTATGCGAAAATTTACGAAAAGAAGGGTGTTGTCCTCCTTAGTTCCTGTTTCCGGCTTCTGGTGATATTAAATAAAGTCCTGATCGAAGAAACGATCGGGGCTTTGATATTTATATCTTAATTTGCCATGACGATATTCCGCAAGTCGGAACAGAATTGGATATACTCATCTTCAGTAATTGGCCTCTCTGTTGTCAGGATGATTAACGCATGTCCTTGATAGGCGTTTCTATAAGGAGGATGGAGGTGGTCGTAACTGTTTTCAAAGAAACCACATTTCTTGTAGAACTTTAACCGGTTAGCTGATACCTCGTCCATGATAGGATCGATCTCTAATAAAATGATCTTATTCAGGCGTTTATTAAAATCCTCCAGTAATAAGCTGCCATAGCCTTGTCCTCTAAAGTTCTCATGAATGGCGAAATGTTCGATATATACATAGGTGCTAAAATCCCAGTATGAGATAAAGCCGATAAAGAGGTTGTCTTTCAGATAAGCCACTAGATGATAGTTGGGAGATTGGAAGGCCTGTTCTTGTTGTTCTTCTGTTCGCTGCTCAAATAGAGGGAAACTTGCCGTATATATTTGCTCAAAGGTAGGATAGAGAGGATCTTGCTTTCGCGTTATTTCTAGTATGTCCATATGACTTCGCTTTATTTTGATGCGAAGATAATAATCTAAAAACATTGTCATGTCATATTAAAGCTTTATTTTTGGATGATCTTATAATTAAGATATTGTATACGATGATAGCGTGGTTTCGTTATATATGTTTAATTGTTAGCCTTATAATCACCCTGCCGGAATTACTTTCGGCACAACGTCTGGTTTCTCAACGTCAAGAGGATGTAGAGGCCGGTCTTTTATATAACGAGAGCGTCTACATCCTATCTAATTATTCTTGTCTATCCTCCAATTCCCCGGAAAAACTTTCTTTGGACGAGTTATTGCGGAAGCAGATCGAAGGCTTTTATTTCTATTTGAAGCGGGATACGGAGACAAATGTATTGTTACTAAGGAAACCTGATGGTACGTTTACCCCTTTTAGTGAGTCATTGGAAGCCATTAAGACGGCCTTGGATGCGGACTCCACTAAGGTTATGACGCTTTTCCTTGATTTCTATGTAGAGACGGAGCTGGAATCCTCTTTTAAGGAAATAGGCTTGATGGAGTATGTACTTGAGTATGATACGAAAAACGGATGGCCATCCCTGAAGGATATGTTGAGTTCCGGAAAGCGACTGGTCGTTTTCGAGGTTCAGAAACATTTGAACAGTCCTTCATGGTTGCATAATATGAGGGATTTCGTGGAGCATACGGACGCTGATTGGGGAAACCAACCGGAAGGGGTTGAGAGTTTTGATGAGCGGCTGAAAAAGAATTTGTCTTTATTTACCGGATATAAGTTCTTGGAGACTTCCCGGGGAAATAGTAATGATATCTCGGCTTTAGCCCGGCAGACACCTTATTTAATAGAATCGTTTAAAAGAGCGTGGATCCGGGATGGAAGGGTTCCTAATTTTGTCTTGGTAGATAAGTATTACGCATGGTTAGATGTCTCGTTGGTTACTTTCCGGAATTTCGATATCATTTACGGCGCGGTTACGAATAACAATGAGTTGCTTAACTACGTGAATTGGGATGGGATGTCTAATTATACGACGGGTAAATATTGCTTTCCGCTAGAGCCCGGAGCCGAGTTGATGCTTTCCCCGATCTCTCCGGGCTATCGGATAGAGCCGGCTACGGTTTATGTCTCCGGTACCCAAAGGAAGGCTTTCGCCGGCGATTTTAAGGCTAGACCTTTGCGGATTGACGAGGATATAGAGATTTATTTACCGTTTGAGGGCGATGAGAAAGATGGTTCGTCCAATCATAATCTCACGGTATCTAGGAATGTCGAGTTTATTCAGGACCCTATACGGGGGCAGGTCGCTTCCTTGGAGAATCAGGCCCGTGTGGATTTACCGACCGCTTCGGAACTTCATATGCGGGATCATGATTTCACTGTCGGCGTTTGGTTGAAAATACCTAAGTACCTGCCGGAGAAGGAGGATTATTGTATTCTGGGAGCTAAGAATAGTACTTATCAACAAGCGTTGCATCTGTTGATACGGAATCGGAAACCGTATATGGGATTCTTTAACAACGATCTGGTTGGTAACACGGAGATCGAGCCGGGCAAATGGTATAATGTCGTATGGCGGTATAATAAGCGGAATGGGGAGCAGGCTATATTTGTAAATGGAAAACTGGACGCGATCTCTTTTGATCGTCCGGCTTATCTGGGTAGTGATAGCTTATATGTCGGTTTCGTGAATTTCAGCCAGTCCTCGAACTTCGTGGGTGTGCTGGATAATCTTTGTATTTGGTCTCGTGTGTTGAGCGATAAGGAGATATTGGGATTGAGCAACCAGTTATTAGATTTACATATATCGAATGCGATTACTTGGTTGGATGTCCTTGGAATTGGGTTGATTTTGATGGTTCTGGTCTCGATTGCTTATCTAGGCTATCGGAAGGTGAAAGAAAAGCCAAGGCAGGATGAGGCTGATGCGGGAACGGTTGTGGAGGAGGGAATCGAGGAAGGAATCGAGGAACCGGATCGTTCTTCGCGAGAGATGCCGGAGGAGATCGAGGAGGTTCCGGTTCTACGCAATTATATCCGATTGTTTGGAGAGTTCTATGTGTTGGACCGGGATGGAAATGATATAACCTCTCTATTTACCCCCAAATTAAAACAGCTGTTTATCTTGATTATGCTTCACTCTTCCCGTGGAGGTTTCGGAATATCGAGCAAGGACTTGACACGGATGATTTGGGGGAATGACAACCCCTCGAAAAGTACGAAGAGCCTTCGAAGCGTATCTATATTGAAACTCCGGAAGATATTGGAACGTATCGATACGGTCGAGGTCCTATTTAATGCGAATCGATATATTCTCCAGCTTTCGGAAGATGTCTATTGCGATTATTTGGCTTGTTTGGATTGGCTGAAAGATAAACGGGTACGGACTCAGCCGGACTTTGAATATTTCTATGATATTATCAGCAAAGGAGAAGTGTTCAAAGGGGAATCGTTTGATTGGATGGATGATTTTAAAAGTTATATCTGTAATAGTACGGTGGATGTCTTGTCTCGCTTTATCGACACTTACTCGATCGAGGATGAGGCGGATCGGGTGATCCAGATAGCAGACCAGATCCTTCTGAACGATCCTTGCAACGAGGAGGCTTTGCTCTATAAGATCAAAGCCTTGATTTACCAGAACAACTTCAAATTGGCCCGTTATGTGTACGACCGCTTTTGCGCTTTATACCAAGAGATGTATGGCGAGGCTTTCCCCTCTTCTTTTGAGCAGGTCGTACCGTCTTCGCTGATGAGTCAGCAATCTCCCCAGTAATATTATAGTGTGCCTGCTCATTGGCAGGACTGTGCCATCGCTATTGTCACACTTGTGCCATCGTTGTGGCAAGACCGTGCCACCGTTATGGCATGCCTGTGCCATCCGTGTGGCACTCCTCTGGCATTACAGTGACAAATGTATGCGCCCCACTGATAGCGATCCTTTCGAATAGGGAGGCAGGTGCTATGCCTCTGACTTATCGAAGATTTTTATAAATATTTCTTGATTTATTTATATTGCTGTTATTATGTGAATTATGCTTTGTGCTGATATGAAATTAGCCTTAAATTAGCCCTAGGTTAATGTCTTGTTTAGCGTTCGTTAACTCATGGTTTACTGCTCATCCCTATATTCGCTCTCGTTGTTTCGCACGAGGAAGCGAGGACGCGAAGTTGTGTTTTACTATATATTTTTTCTTACGATGAATATCGTAAAGGTTGAAGTCTGTAAGGGCCTTTCTTCTAAGAGTTGATATTTATGTATAAACTGAATAGTTATGAGTAAAGATGTGAACAAAGGTCAGTCCAGACGTGAGTTTCTAGGAAGATCGGTCGCTGCTTTGGCGGCCGCGTCTTTCCTTCCGAGTGCTTTCTCTTGTACGGGGAAGAGTGTGGCGGCTCCCGCTCCGGTTGATACGGCGGCGGAGGCAGGCAAGGTTAACTCGAAGTTCGGTGGCGTGCAAATCGGCACGATCACTTATAGTTGGCGTTCCATGCCGGGTGGATTGGAGAATATCATCAAGTATTGCCAAGAGGCGAATATCAGTTCCATTGAGTTGATGGGAGGTGATCTGGAAGCTTATTTAGGAGCTCCGGAGAATCCGATGATGAAATTCTTCCGTCAGCAAGCTTCTCAACCCGCGGCGAAACCGGGTGAGAAACCTGCGGCTCCTCGTCGGATGGGTCCCCCGAAGTTTACTCCGGAGCAGCAGGCTGAGATCGATAAATATAAGGAAGCGGTGAAAGCGTGGCGTCTCGGGTTGGATCTATCAAAGGTAGAAGGTGCCCGTAAGTTATTGAACGAAGCAGGAATATCGGCGCATATCGTGAAGATGGAACCTTCCCGTATGGGTTCGGACGAGGAAATCGATTATGCGTTCAAGGTAGCCAAGGCCATGGGCGCTAAAGCCGTGACGGACGAGATTAATTTGGAGACGGCGAAAAGAGTCGCTCCATTTGCCGAGAAGCATGGGATGTATATGGCTTTCCATAATCATATGCAATATGCCGAAGAAGGGTTTAGTTGCGATCCGATCTTAGCGGTCTCTCCTTCTATTATGTTGAATTTTGACGCGGGCCACTTCTTTGGCTCTACAGGTATCCACCCGAATGAGATGATCAAGAAATATCATGATCGGATCTATAGTATCCACTTGAAAGACAAGACGGGGCCTACGACAGGGGACCAGCCGAATACGAATCAAGTATGGGGACAAGGGGAGATGCCGTTGGAAGACGTACTCTTGTTGATCAAACAAGAGAAATGGCCTATCTATTGCGATATAGAACTGGAATATGATATCAAGCCTTGGTCTGACTCCGTGAAAGAGGTAGGCACTTGCGTGAAATATGCTCGACAAATATTGATGTAGATTATAGAAAGTTGTCTTTGGTATGTCATTAATAGGTATAACGAAAGGGCCGGTTCCTGATGGAGCCGACCCTTTATTTTTCATTTATTGATCTCTTTTACCAAATTGGGCGCGCACTTAAAATGGACAATGGTTCTGGGGATCAACATTAAAGTCTCTCCGCTTTTCGGGTTTCTAGCCAACCTGCTTGTCTGCAAGCGGGGAGTATAAACACCGAAACCCTGTATACATACCTTTTCTCCGGCTCTCGTTTTCTCTAAGATGATGTTATTCAGTTCTTCCAATATGTACCGGATTTCTTCTTTGTCATTACCGACTCTTTTCGATAATTCCTCGATTAGCTGACTTTTATTCATATCGTATTATTTTTTGAGAAGTTTGTTCTTTGCTCTGTTGTTAAATATTTTTTTCTGTATTGCAAAGGCGATAAGCCCGTGTGCCTCCGAAAGAAGCGTCCCAACGAAGATTGGTTCGAGAACTGCGTCTTCTCAACAATCTCTTGGATATTCAAGGTAGAGTTGGTGAGTAATCCTTTTAATTCTAGGATCATATATTCCGTAATCCAATCTTTGGCGGATTTGCCGCTTACCTCCTTAACAACCATGGTCAAGTATTTAGGGGTGATGCATAGAGAGTTCGCGTAGAACGTCACGCTTCTGTTCACTTTGTAATTACTCATGACCAATTGAAAGAATTTGTGGGTCAGTTCTTTCTTGTGTACATCTATCGTTGCCGTACTGTCTAAAGAATTGACTTTATAATGGTTATATATATCAAGGAATAATATGCGAAGTAAGAGTATAACCGACTCTCTTCGATACTGGTTTTCCGGATCGACGGCTTTTCTTATAAGTAATTCAAAGAAGTCTACAAAGGAAAGAGTTTCCACGTCTTCCATCTTGAAATAGTAATGTTGCCTCATATAGAAAAAGAAATGTGGCGAGAAACGACTGATACCGCTTAATATATCAGTATAAAAGGATTCCGTGATCGTGAAATATCTGATTTGGAAATCTACGCTAACGTCCGTTAATGCGACCAATTGCCCCGGCAAGATGATGATGAGCTCTTTAGGGGTTATAATGTGCTTGTTGGAATAGATATCAATTTTAGCGTTTCCTTTTACACAATAGATGACAATCCCTAATCTTATATAAGAAGGGTAAGTGGTAATAGGGAGTTCTTTGGAAAGTGTAAAGATCTTGAAGTCCTTCTCCAAAGAATAATCAATACCACTATTCGGCTCAACTATTTTTTTAATATTTCCCGACATTCTTTTTGTCTATGTTTCTTATGTAAAATTATAACTTCGTCTTTTACTATATTTATCTAGTGGTTGTTTGGTATAATATTACAGAAATATAGGTCTCGTTTTGGCGTTTTTTAAAGTTTGGTTTAAATGATACCTTGAAAAATAACCGCTATTGGATGTTTTTGTTTGTAGGTCTAATACTTTTTTGCAAGTACGGTTGAGGTGATGTTAGGGATAACTTGTATTCTAAGGGCTGTGCGAGCTGGATGGAATATGTGTTAGGAAATATTAGTAATTCAGGTTAAGGACAAGCGTGCGAGACAAGAACGGGAAGGATTGCCTCGCACGACAGGCTTAGGTCGTCTTTTAGATAAACTTGAGTATATCTTCTGCCTTTTCCGCTATATGATCGGGTGCGTATTTCTCTAATTCCGTACGAGGGCGAAAGCCCCATGTTACCCCACAGGAGGTCACTTTGCTGTTGATGGCGGTTTGCATGTCTACGTCCGAGTCACCGACATAAAGAGCGTACTCTTTGGATATGCTCGCTCGTTCTACGATCTCATTGACGATACTGGGATCTGGCTTCGCCTTTACTCCTTCACGCTGTCCGAGAACCTCCGTAAATTGTATGGAAGGGAAGAAATGGGCGATGAGCTTACGGGTAGCGGCTTGATATTTATTAGAAGCGACCGCCAGTTTTATCCCTCTTTCCTGCAACAAGGCTAATAACTCAGGGATACCGGGGTAGGGAACGCTGCGATCTGTGTTATGCAGATCGTAATGCTTCAAGAACTCTTCCCTTACCTTTAGTATATTCTCTTCCGTCTTTTCACCTTCGGGTAACGCACGTTCGAATAATTTGTTGATGCCGTTTCCTACGAAGAAGTTATACTCCTTTACGTCATGTGTCGGAAAGCCGTTTTGCCGCAACGCATGGTTCGTGCTATGGGCTAAATCCGCGATCGTATTTAATAATGTTCCGTCAAGATCGAATATTACTAACTTTTTCATTTTAGTTTTCTGGCAAAATTAATGGAATGTAGAGATATACTTTCTCTTTCGACTGATAAAATAGATGAACCGATTTAAAAATAGATAAAAGTATTAGGTCATATATAAGATATTTGTATCTTTAGGACAGGAATAGAAATCCTTTGTAATATATTGTATAACCTAAAATTGGAACATCATGGGAAAGAATCAATTAATTCACGGGAATGAATTTCATTTGCTGAAACAAGCTGAGATTCATAAAGCTACAGGTAAATTAGTCGAGTCACTAAACTTGGCAGCCGGTTCTACGGGAGGTTTTGATATTTATAAAGTTGTAGAGGCTTATTTTACGGATTTAGAGAAAAGAAAGGAGATCAATGATTTGTTGGGTATTTCCGAGCCATGTGAGACACGTGTCACGGAAGAATGCTTTTCTTAAATAAGCCGCAGTAGGAATAACATAGAAAAAGGAGATACCTGAATCAGATATCTCCTTTTATTATATCTCAAAGAAGAATCAATTACTTACCAGAAAGTTTTTCTTTCAAAGCAGCCAATTCCTCGATGTCACCTAATGTAGTCTTTTCAACCGGACCGGTTACCATTCCAGATTCCTCTTCTTTTTTACCACCACGTTTTGAGGATGCCTTCTTTTCAGAAGTTGCCTTAGCGCCTTTTTGCTCATCTTCAAAGATGCGGCTGTGAGAAAGGATGATACGTTTAGCTTCCTTGTTGAACTCGATTACCTTGAATGAAAGTTTCTCATCTACTTGAGCTTGAGAACCATCTTCTTTTACAAGATGCTTCGGAGTAGCGAAACCTTCTACGCCGTAAGGCAAAGAGATAACGGCACCCTTATCCAATACTTCGATGATTGTACCTTCGTGGATAGAACCAACCGTGAAGATTGTCTCGAATACATCCCAAGGATTCTCTTCCAATTGCTTGTGGCCTAAGCTTAAGCGACGGTTTTCCTTATCGATTTCCAATACTTGAACCTCGATCTCTGCTCCGATCTGAGTGAATTCAGACGGATGTTTGATCTTCTTCGTCCAAGACAAGTCAGAGATGTGGATCAAGCCGTCAACACCTTCCTCGATTTCTACGAATACACCGAAGTTTGTGAAGTTACGAACCTTAGCCGCATGACGAGAACCTACCGGGAAGCGCTCCTCGATGTTTTCCCAAGGATCAGCCTTCAATTGCTTGATACCAAGAGACATCTTACGCTCGTCACGATCCAAAGTCAAGATTACGGCCTCGATCTCGTCACCAACCTTCATGAAGTCTTGAGCGGAACGCAAGTGCTGTGTCCAAGACATCTCTGAAACGTGGATCAAACCTTCTACGCCCGGAGCGATCTCGATGAATGCGCCATAGTCAGCCATAACGACAACTTTACCCTTAACCTTGTCACCAACCTTCAAGTTCGTATCCAAAGCATCCCATGGGTGCGGAGTCAATTGCTTCAAGCCAAGAGCGATACGTTTCTTCTCGTCGTCGAAGTCCAAGATAACAACATTGATCTTCTGGTCAAGCTGAACGATTTCTTCCGGATGAGAAACACGTCCCCAAGAAAGGTCTGTGATGTGGATCAAACCGTCTACGCCACCCAAGTCGATGAATACACCGTAAGAAGTGATGTTTTTGACAGTTCCTTCCAATACCTGTCCTTTCTCCAATTTGGAGATGATATCTTTCTTCTGTTGTTCCAACTCAGCCTCGATAAGAGCCTTGTGAGATACAACAACATTCTTGAATTCTTGATTGATCTTAACAATCTTGAATTCCATAGTCTTACCTACAAATACATCGTAGTCGCGGATCGGCTTCACATCGATCTGAGAACCCGGCAAGAACGCTTCGATACCGAATACGTCAACAATCATACCGCCCTTCGTACGACATTTGATGTAACCTTTGATAATTTCGTCTTTTTCAAGAGCCTCGTTAACACGATCCCAAGAACGTGTAGCGCGTGCTTTCTTGTGTGAAAGGATCAATTGTCCTTTTTTGTCTTCTTGGCTCTCGATGTAAACCTCTACCTCGTCACCAATCTTTAAATCCGGGTTATAACGGAACTCGGACATAGGAACAACACCGTCAGATTTGAAACCGATGTTTACAACAACCTCACGTTTGTTCATAGAAGTAACGGTACCCATAACCACTTCTTTGTCTTTTACCGTGTTCAGGGTCTCGTCATACGTTTTTACAAGATCGTCCTTGCTTACTTCGGTGTAAGTCTCGCCTTGCTCGAAAGCGTCCCAGTTGAAATCTTCAACCGGCTGGATGTTTTTTAAATTTTCCATTCTTTAATTGTTAATACTAAGTTTGTTTTAATTAGTAAGTTAGACTTTATGTTGTCATCTCTCAAAAATCGGGGCAAAGGTAATGCTTTTTTTCTGATTGACAAGAGTTTTGAGGGGTAAAAACATTCAATTGGGTCGTGTTGGCTGTAATTACGGAAAACTGTTGATTTTTATTGATATTTATTTTGTAAGTTTGCGAATTGTAAGCGATAAATCAATGAGTAGAGGATTTTTAAGAAAGTCCAGCGTCAATACTTTTATAGGAATAGTGTGGATTTTGTTTGCGGTGAGCGCAAGTGCGCAGAATGCCGTGAGTAAATTTCGTGCGGATAGCATACGCCAATCTTTATCGTGTATCCAAAAACCTCAGGATAAGATACCCCTTCTTAAAGAATTAATCGGCTTGTACTGGCAATTGCCGGAGGAGGTACCGGCGTTGAAAGAGATAATCGATATCGCGATGCCTTTGGATTCCATCGGGATCGTGTACGATGCGATGGCTGGCTTGAGTCGTTATTATTATAATGTGGAAAATAGGGATAGCCTATTATATTGGGTGGGGCAATTGGATTCGTTGGCCTCAAAAAGGCATGAGAGTCCCAGAGGGTTGTTTTTATCCGGTAGCTTGGTTTGTCAGGATTATCTATGGTCCGGCAATTATGAGCTGGCTATGGACAAGGCCATGCAATATCTGGATTTGGCCCGGGAAAGTAAGAACGATTACGGCCTGCTACGGGCTTATCGCGATCTAGGGATGGTGTACCAGCGGATTAAGAAAGACAGTGACGCGGTAGAGATCTTCGGGAAAGGCCTGCACTTATTGAAAGGGGAGAAGGCGAATCCTGCTTTCCGGATTATGTATTTGTCTAATATGTTGGAATCTACCCTGCTATTAGGACGTTTGTCCGAGTCGGAGGCGCTCTTGAAACAGTATGATCATTTATTGGATTCCTTGGAAAGGAAGTATAATGGGGAGGGAAAGATTTTTCCGGTAAAACGTCATCGTTGCTTGATGAGTTGCTATTATTGCGAGCTGTATACCATGAAAGGGAATTCGGGAAAGGCACAGGCGTATTTGGATCAGGCGACCGCTTATTTGGATAGTTCTTTTGGGAATAGGGTGGAGGCTCAATATCTCCGGACAAAATCATTTTATTATTGGAAGGAGAAAGATTATAGGCATGCGTTGTCCGCTGTCAATCTGGCTTTAAAGATCAATCGTGATCTGGATAAGTTGGAGATGAAGAAAGCGATATTGCAATCATCCGGCCAATTGCAAGAGGCGGTCACTATCTATGAGGAGATCATCAATAAGACGGAGACGATCAACACGGATGCCTTCGACCGGCAAATCGAGCAACTCCGTGTATTGAATGACTTGAATGACCTGGAAAAGCAAGATCGGGAGTTGAAGCTGAAATCGGAGCAAGAAGCTTTGAAGCAGAAGCAGATTGTCGTATCTATCGGTCTTCTATTGGTCTTGATGGGCCTACTCTATATGTTGTGGCGTATTTATATGCATACTAAGAGGTTGAGAAATGAGTTGCTTCAGGAGAAAGACTCCTTGATCGCTTCGGAGAAGCAACTGCGGGTCGTGACGAAAGAGGCGGAGGCGGCGAACAAGAAGAAAAGCGCCTTTATCGCCAATATCAGCCATGAGGTGCGTACGCCGTTGAACGCCATTGTCGGGTTCTCGGAATTATTGGCGAGTAGCGAGTATAGCGAGGAGGAGAAGATCCGGTTTGCCGGGGAGGTGAACCATAGTTCCGAGCTGCTATTGAATCTGGTGAACGATGTCCTGGATTTATCCCGTTTGGAATCCGGCAAGATCAAGTTCAGCGTGAAGCCAAACGATCTGGTCGCCTGTTGCCAGAGGGCGTTGGATTCGATTCGCCATCGGGTGAAGCCCGGGGTCCGATTGACGTTTACTCCCTCGCTTGAATCTTATACCTTGAATACGGATGCCTTGCGTTTGCAGCAGTTGTTGACAAATTTGTTGTCGAATGCCGCTAAATTCACTTCCGAGGGAGAGATTAATCTCTCATTTGCCGTGGATGAGAGCAAAGGTGAGGTTCGTTTCTTCGTTACGGATACGGGCTGTGGAATCCCTGAGGATAAGTGTAAGAAGATATTCGAGCGTTTTGAGAAATTAGACGACTTTGTTCAAGGTACCGGTTTGGGACTTTCTGTTTGCCAGATCATCTCGGAACAGCTTAAAGGTTCTTTATCCGTAGATGTCTCTTATAAGGGCGGTGCCCGGTTTGTCTTTATACATCCAACGAATTTAATTGAAACCCCTATATGAGGCTGATGAATCTATTCGATAACGGGATATCCATACGTATAGGGGTGGTTATTATGATCTCCCTTGTATTTTGCGGCTCGATGAAATCTTCCACGCCTCCTCCCGGCAAGGATCGTTTAACAGAGATCGACAGCTTGGAGAAGGTATTACCGGGCTGCCCGACGATAGCGTCTACTTTACCCATATTGCAGCGGTTGGCTTTGCTTTATCGGCAAGAGCCCAAAATGAAAGATTATTATCAACGTCTTTATGAGAACGCAATGGCGGTGGATTCCATATCTATCGCATATAGAGGATTGAAAGGTATGGCCGAGTATTATTACAATCAGTCTAAGCGTGATAGTTTGGTCTATTGCTGTAATATCGTAGATTCTATGGCGAAGGCCCGCCATGAATATCCGTATGTCTTGTTTGAGGTGAAGAGTTATTCCAGTCAAGATCTCCTTTGGCTAGGGAATTATGAGTTGGCAATGAGTGAGGCGATGGATCTGTATCGGTTGGCGAGCAATCTGAATCATAAATACGGCTTGCTTCGCTGTTCGGAGACTTTAGGGCTGATTTACCAACGTATCCGTAGGGATAGCGATGCCGTAGTCTCTTTTCAGGAAGGTTTGGATTTATTGAAGGATATAAAAGATGTTCCCGATATCATGGATACTAAAATCCGGTTAACTTCTTATCAATTGGAAAGTAGTGTCCGAACGAAACAATATACGTTGACGGAACGAATCTTGGAACAATATAAAGCCCTGCTGGATGAGCAATATGAGATTAATCAAGAAAAAGGTGATGTTTTGCTACTAGAGCGGGAGTATTGGCTGCTTTATTCTTTTTACACGAGCTTTTATCTTTCGAAAGGAGATTTGGCAAATGCCAAGAAAGCGTTGGATAAAGCCTCTTCCTATGTCGGCAATAGTTTGGTAGAGGAGGACTATGCGATCAATACTTATCTAGCGGTTAAGGCTCGTTATTATAAGGCGGCTGGAGATATCCCGTTGGCACTGCGTTATATAAATGAAGTGTTGGAGACAGAGCGATTACCCGAAGATATTCAGTTCAAGGCGGATATCTTAAAGGAGCAGGGCCGACTCGAGGAGGTTATGGCTCTATATGATGAACTTTATAGAACGCTGACGAAAAGGCGGGGAACTTCTTTTCTTCGGCAGGTAAATCAATTGCGGGCCTTGCATGAGTTGCACGAAAAGGAATTGAAAGAAACAGAGTTGGAGGAGGCCGGGCAACGTATCGCCCGGAAACAAGATTTGTTGATCTTTATCCTATCCATATCGGTCGTGTTATCGATCCTCCTCTATATCTCGTTTTTATACTACCGCCATCTACGATCCTTGAAAAACCAATTACAGCGAGAGAAAGACTTGCTTTTGGAATCCCAAAGACGATTGATGAAGGAGAAAACCCGTGCGGAAGAGGCCAGCCTGATGAAAAGTGCTTTTCTCGCTAATATGAGCCATGAGATCCGGACCCCGTTAAATGCGATCGTAGGTTTCTCCAGTTTGCTGGTGGAACCTTCTACCGATGCGAAAGAGCGGGAGGAATATTCGTCTATCATCCGGAATAATACGGATTTGATGTTGAATCTGGTAAACGACGTATTGGATTTATCCCGGATGGAGACCGGAGACCTTCATTTCAATATCAAGGATTATCCGCTTTTGGAGTGTTGCCAAATGGCATTGGAGAGTGTGCGCTACCGGATGCCGGATAGGGTTAAATTGACTTTTTCTCCCGCTGGGGAACCAATCGTGGTACATGTAGATAATCTGCGCCTGCAACAACTGTTGACAAACCTGTTGACAAACGCCGCTAAATTTACGGAGAAAGGTGAGATTAACCTATCGTTCCAACTTGCGCCGGATCGGGAAAAGGTATGCATAGCCGTTACGGATACGGGTGCCGGTATTCCCCTTGAAAAACAAGCTGCGGTATTCAATCGCTTTGAGAAGCTGGATGATTACAAACCCGGTGCGGGTTTAGGGCTTTCTATCTGTCTTTTGATCGCCGAGCGGCTGAATGGTTCCTTGTCCATAGATTCCTCGTATACGGACGGAGCTCGCTTCGTGCTTATCCTTTCTTGTGAAATAGATTCCTCAATTTATAATCCGCCAATAGAAGTATGAGCGTGATGGCCCCTATGTATAAATAGAAAGCCAAGGCCGATGTGCTTATCGTGGGGACGGCTATCTTGGGTATCTCCATATATACGAAAGATACGATCGCAAGGGAAATCATGATAAGCGAGGCCACGATCGCCGCTAACAGGCTGAACCGTTCGTCACGTTTCTTCGCCTTTGCGGACTCAAGCATGATTTGTCGCATTACGTTCGAACGGAACGAGGCGGGAAGCTCCTCCTCCGGTATGCGTTTGAATAAATCCCCCAATAAATCGGGTTGTTCCTTATTTGTGTTTATCTTACTCATGATCCATTCCTTTTAATAATACAAACAATTTTTTTCGGATGCGATGTAGCTTGACTTTAATATTCGAGGCGGTCAAGCCGGTGATAGAGACCAGTTCTTCTATTGTCTTTTCTTTCCAATAAAAGAGCAAGATCAAGGCCCGTTCGTCCGGTAGAAGTTGTTCAAGGGCGACTTCCAATCTTTGAACCTGTTCCGTGGATTCGGTTTGTCCGAACAGGTTCGTGACCTCCTCCTCCGATACGTTTTCAAGTGTAGTCTCCTCAATCGCTAGAAACTCATATCTCTTCTTCCTGACCGATGATATCGCCGTGTTATAGGCAATCCGGTAAATCCATGTGGAGAAACTACAATCCCCTTTGAATGAGGCTAGGTTTTTGAATACCTTCATAAACGTATCTTGCGCCAACTCCTCAGCCTCCTCTTGGCTTCGTACCACTTTGAGGATCAACGAGTGAATCGGACGGCTATACTTGTCCAAAAGGCAAGCGAAACATGCCACGTCCCCTGCTTGTATCCTTTGTATGTAATATGTATCGGTATACAATTCCATTGTACTTAATGGACGCAAGCCGGGCAAATAGGTTACAACTTGCGGTAACAAAAATAAAAAATATTTTTCAGCCCGGAGGTGTAACCTATGGGAAACTGTTGCGTCAAATTAGCAAACAAGATGAATGAATCAATTAAAATTATACAGTTATGATGGATTTTATTTCTGTTCCGCTAGTTGTCGGAATCGTTTGTGCAGGTATTTACGGATTATTTGAGTTGTTTGTTCGTAGGAGAGAACGTTTGGCGATTATCGAGAAGATCGGTGATAAACTGGATGCCTCTGCTTTCGATGGCAAATTGGGACTGCCTAACTACATGCGAAACTTCTCGTTCAGTAGCTTAAAGGCCGGGTGCCTTTTGGCGGGAATCGGATTAGGTTTGTTGGTAGGCTTTATTATTAATATGTGTATGGCGACAAATTCTTATTATGATGATGGTTGGTACAGGCATGAGGTAGCGGGTACGGCTTATGGGGCTTCGGTTCTTTTGTTCGGGGGAATCGGCTTGATAATAGCCTTCGTCATTGAGCTGAAACTAGGTAAGAATAATAAATAGCCATAGGCTTGCCTGTATAGACGTAGCGTGCTGCATGCAGCACGCTACGTCTATACTACAGGTAGATCTCCCCGAAGAATTCAGGACAATGGAAATTAGGCTCGGGAAGGTCGATCGGACTCCAACTTACGAAATGCGGATTCATTGTCTCATCGGCGCATTTATAGAAGTTCCCTAGTATTTTCTCCGGCAGATTACTAGGATCTAACCCCATCAACTTGAGTGGTATGACTACGATCAAGTTCCATGTATGAATACCTTTAATCTCCTCGAATGCCCTTCTTCTCACGGATGGGAGTCTTATGATGCTTTTATACTCTTCTTGCGAAAGCGACGTCTTGATATCCCGTGAGGTACAGCGGGCGGCATCGCAAGTCCCGATACAATTAAACTCGAAATTCATATAATGCGAGTCACCTTCCTTTTTCATGAAAAACTCCACGCAACTATCCTTATGGACCGAGGAATTGTCCATCTCATAAGACGCCTTTAGCGAATTACCCTGCACGCTATATCGTATATATAGATTTTTCTCTGTCCGAGCTATATTAAAAGCGGTGATCGGCTTATATGGATACTCATGCCAATTGGCATGGGTGAGGAACTCACGTTGGGATTGCACCTCAAGAATCGGTTCTATGGATGTTATATCGAGTACATCCAGAACGGGGATAACAGGAACTTTCAGTCTTTTCATTTTAACTATAGATTTGAAGTAAAGGCCATTGTAAGTAGGAGGTCAATAAAACCGATAGGGCACCGATAATAGACAATACGATAATGACAGAGCCCACGATCCGGTTCAGTAACCAAATGCCTCTAACGTTGAACCATTTTCTCAGTTTTCCAATAATATATGTTATGCCGAACCACCAAAGAACGGCCCCTAACCCTATGCAAACAATGCCCAATACCAGCAGCCAAAACGAATGTTCAGGCAGCACGAAACCAAACCGGGCGAATAATCCGATATAGAGCAAGACGATTAACACGTTGCTAAAGGTAAGTAGAAAAGCTGTAATAAAGTCTTGCGTGAAGGATAATTTTTTTTCCCGTTGTTTCTTTAGGTTCCGTACCGGGTTGCTTTGGAAGATATAATACCCGAAAATGCCGAGAACGATACTTCCGATCAATTGCAGGGGCGCTTGGTTCGCTTCCACGAAATTGACCACAACTCCCATGCCCAGACAAGTCAGTGCCGCATAAATCACGTCGGATAGTGCGGCCCCTAATCCGGTGACGAACCCGTGCCAACGTCCTTTATTTAGTGTTCTTTGTATACAGAGCATACCGATGGGGCCCATGGGGGCCGAAACCAATACGCCTATAATGATTCCTTTACTAACGATTCCTAGCATTAAGTTGAGTCTCTTCTAGTTTCTCGGGCAAAGATACATCCATTCTGCGATAAAAAAAAGGTAAAAAACGTAAGAGACTGTAGGGACGAGGCTCGCTCGTCCCTTATTTCGGGAGATTGGGACTGTACAATAGGGTCGTATCGAGAGTCATCAATTTACCGTCTTTCACGAATGAGTCTCCTCGCTCGGACAGGTGTTCTGCCATCGCCTCGCGTAGTTCGGACAACTTATTCTGATAGGCTGCGTCATCCCCGGAAGTGTCGCACCCAGACCGATTCCGAGGGATGACTTAATGAAGTTTCTTCTTTCCATTATTTAGCCTTGATTGTGTGATCCCGAACTCCTTTTAAGATTCCCTGCAATTGGAAAACGATCTCCGGATGTTGCAAGGCCTTGTTTCCTTCCTCGTAGACCTTCGTCATGTCGTATAACTGAGGCTCGGGGGAATATCCGGTCTCAATCTTCTCATATTCCATGATAGCGGAACCTACGCTCGGCTCGATATATTTCCAATCTTTCGTACGGACGGAAAGTGCCTTATTAAGCGCTTGCTCGATTACCCACGGGCGGTCTTCCTTGCTTTTCCCGATCCAAGTATCCAGATAATCATAGCTATCCGGCGCGCTTCCTTCCGGAAGACGGGAATTCGTCAGTGAGGCAAGGGAGGCGAACCAGTCGATCTGGCTCACTAGCGCATCTGATACGGCGGCTTGCTTGATCTCCTTTGGCCAATGTACGATAGCCGAGATACGCGTTCCCCCTTCGAAGGCACTGTATTTATTACCTCTAAGCGGTCCGGCGGGTTTATGATCGCCTAATAGCTCCACGGCCCGGTCCGCGTAACCATCGTCTACGACAGGTCCGTTGTCGCTTGACAAGATGATCAAGGTGTTTTCCGTCAATCCCATCTCATCCAATGTTTTCATCAATTGGCCTACGCTCCAGTCGAATTGCTCGATAGCGTCGCCCCTCACGCCCATCGGGTTCTTTCCCCGGAAACGGTCGTGCGGGAAGCGGGGTACATGCACGTCGTTCGTGGCGAAATACATGAAGAAAGGCTTCTCTTTATTCTCCTTAATAAAATCGATGGCGTGTGTCACGATAGAATCGGCGATATTCTCGTCTTTCCAAAGCGCCTTGCCGCCACCTTTCATGTAACCGATACGGCTGATTCCGTTTACGATGGATTGGTCGTGCCCGAAACTAGGCTTCTGGTTGTATAATAATTCCGGATTATCTTTTCCGGTCGGCTCTCCGGGAAAGTTCTTCTGGTAACTGACATAGATCGGGGCATCCGGATCGTAGTTCGCCACCTGCCCGTTCTCGATGAATACGCAGGGTACGCGGTCTGCCGTCGCCGCCATGATATAGGAATAATCAAATCCCAGATCGCCAAGGGCGGTGGGGAGTGGGGCGTTCCAGTCTTGCTCGCCCGCTTTGTCTCCTAGGCCAAGGTGCCATTTGCCGATAGCGGCCGTGGCGTATCCCGCGTTCTTGAACATATCGGCTATCGTATAACGCTCCGGTCGTATGATCATTCCGGCGTTTCCCGCGGCGATGTCCGTTCCCGGGCGGCGCCATGCGTACTCTCCGGTTAGCATGGAATATCGGGAGGGCGTACTGGTAGAGGCGGTCGCGTGAGCGTTGGTGAAGCGGATACCGTTCTTGGCGAGCCGGTTGATATTCGGGGTTTTCACTTGTGTGCCGTCGTAGCATTCCAAGTCTCCATATCCCAAGTCATCCGCGTAGATGAACAATACGTTTGGCGTTCTAGGTGTAATGTCTTGTCTCTGTTGGGCTTTTGCGATACCGGCTGTAAGAAGCGAGGCACCGATCCCTACGATAAGTGTTGATTTCATGTTGTTTATTATTTAGATGTTCTTGTTGTGTATCTGCGATTTCTTATTCATGGCATGTTCTATGGACATTAATTGAATTATATACAAAAATAACCAAATTATTTCAGAATAAGGGTAACCACACCAAAATATCTATGAGATGGAGCTTAGGAAGAAATGCTTTTTGGTTCTGGTTAAAAGGGGGGCTTATCGTATATTTTCATGTACGCTCTTGCTCCTTATCGTATGATGCTGTAAAAAGTCGTACGTGTTTCCCGAAAAACATGTACGACTTTTTACAGAAACACGTACGTGTTTTGCGAAAAAGATAATCACGTTTTTAAAGCATTAATGTTCAATTGTTTATATATTCGTTCCATTTATGTACTTATTGTATTGAATTTGTCTTGGAATACAGTGTGTTCTTTCATTAGAAAATCCGCTTTTCATCTTTGTAAATGGTTCATCAAAAAGGATATAATCTCATTGATTATAGCTATCTTTGCTACCTATAAGAAAATTTCTTGTATTTATTTGACTGACAGGTTGTAATTGAGAAGTAATAAGTTGTTGGTAATGATTTGGTGAAAGTCAAGTTGCACTAATAATCTATGCTTTGCTTACATTCAAACACACTCTATGCAAATATAGAAGAGATTTTGTTAATAACCAAAATATTCAGAAGTATTATAACAGAGACCAAGAATCCTTTTCTGTCTCTGCTATAATTTAAGATTTAGACTATTTCTTTTTTCTCTTATTTGTATTCAGTTTTTGAATATCTTTCTCCAACTCTTTGATGCTTTCCAATCGCTCCAACTGTTTTTGAACCTCCTTGTATTTGTCATACTCATCAGCGGCTTTTTGCAGTGCCAATTTATGAGAAATGGACCCAGCGTGTTCCAGTATATTTTTGTCATTCATCGTAAGCACCTGCTTCAGTTTCTCAATCCAATCCCGCATATACATTGGTTTGTGTTGTATTGCTTGAGTCTCTGCATAAGCGAGGAATTGTTCTACGATTAATTTCAAAATCCCAATTTCCTCCTCATTCAGGTAGTTCTTCCCAATTTCCACATCTGCTTTACGAACCTTGTTAGGCAGAGATGTTGATGTCAGTCCCATTTGCGGCAATGCGGCATTTGCCCGATAATAGATCAATTCCGCTGCAGTTTTACCACTAACCGCCCAAAGAAGTTTGTTTTGTATCTCTTTGTAAAAGGCAAGGGTCATTTCATCGGACGGGTCATAATCAATACTAGTGGCGTAAATATCCTTGATTTGTTGATAGAAGAGCCGTTCAGACAAGCGAATCTCTCGAATCCTGTCTAACAGTTCTCGGAAGTAGTTCATGGATGAGCCGCTCTTGAATCGCTCATCGTTCAGAGTAAATCCTTTGATGATATAATCCCTCAAACGTTGCGTTGCCCAGATACGGAACTGTGTACCTTGCATAGATTTCACCCTGTAGCCGACTGAGATTATTACATCCAAGTTGTAATAATTAACCTCGTGGCTCTGTGTCTTATCTTCAATCGCACCATGCTGAGTGGTTGTTCGGAATTTCCGAACAACCATATTCTCATTCAGCTCTCCTTCCTCGAAGATGTTTTTGATATGCTCACTTATAGTAGATTTAGCCTTTCCAAACAGAGACCCAATCTGTGTCTGCGTCAGCCAAACCGTCTCCTCCGAGAATAGTACATCGACTTTTATCGTACCATCCTGAGACTGATATATGATAATTTCATTTTGTTGTTCCATGTATACTTCTAAATATTGGAATTACCCTTCATTCCTTGGTTGTTATTTATTCTATATCTTTACTTTGCATAATGTGTCCTACTTGCTACTATTAAACAATTCTTTTATATCAACATTCAGTAAATCAGCTATTTTAGCGAAAGTTTCAACGGATGGTTGGATAGAATTGGAGCACCATCTTGATACTGTAGCAGGATCTTTTCCCAATTGTTCGGCAAGCCATTTTCCTGTCTTTTGCTTCTCTACTAAAACGACTTTTAATCTATTGATATGCTTCATTCTAACTGATTTAACTTGATATTTCATGCAAAGATATTGATTATTCCCGATAATGGCACAATCTTTAGTGAGAAACAGATAAGTTAGTTCTTTCATTGAACAGGGTATGCCGCAGGGTGAGCGGCTTGTCAAACTCAACCAAATAGCCATTCACCAAATGAGCATATTGGAAAGCGGTGGCAATAAGAACCGAAAGTTGCTGAAATGAAGGATGATGAATTATGGTTCAAAACAAGGTTTACGATTATATGGTTACCATTTTGAGGGGATGAGACGCAGCACGCTGCGTCTCTACAACTGGAGACAAAATTGGGCGAAAAAAGTAAGTTAACTTCGTTGGCAAAGTAAGTTAATTAAAATACCGAAGTAAGTTAACTTACTTTGCCAACGAAGCTAGCTTACTTTGAAAGTGAGGCATTGGGGGTTGGAAATCAAATAAAATATTATACATTTGCATGACTGGATAAGTCAAAGCAAATAATAGGTATCAAACAATGATAAACTAAAAAACATATGGATTATCTTAGGTTGAAATATTATTAATACGTATATTTGCGACAAGAAAAGGCTTTTAAGTTAAGAGCCTCGTGTTGCGAGTGATATTTGTTCCATTGATTGAAAATCGGCAAAATTTTCTTACAATTCCCAATGGACAAAGAAGGCCCCGCAACCCTTTACCGACTATACGTGTTATCTATGCTGCCGTAGGTAGTAGAGGTATGTTATTGTATATAGATAAAGGGGGCGTGTGGCTGACTTTACTGGGAGTTGGGTCTTTGCCGAACCTTCAATCATGTAAATGTTCAGTCTGCGCCCTTTCCTTATATCTTAATGAAAGGACCACTACTTAACAAAAGCCATATAGCGCTCGTCTTTACGAAGGACATCTTTTCTAAAACATGTCCGGATCTTGTAAATCTAATAATTAATCATGTAAAGTGAATGGCTTATGGACGCTTGTAATATTGATGAGATCCAGAATCTCTTTATTTACTACTCCGCTTGTTTCAGCAAGTATTTTCCAGAGTTAGGGTTTTATTGTAATGAGAGGGAATTCCAGATACATGGTATCGTGCGGAGATATAGTGACATTACGGGAGTGTCCCATGATGGCTCTTATTTCTTAATTGAGATGCGAAAAGAATACCTGATCTACTTACCGTTATTGGTCGGTTCCAAATTCCGCATTTTAACTAAACAAAAACGACTTTATTCGTAATACAATCTTATGCTTATGCCAGAACTCATATCCATAGAAGAAGCCGCCCGTATTACCCAAGGAGATTGAACTGGTCATTCAAGACAAGGAGGAGGAAGCCGACGAGATTATCGCCCAGTACGACGATTACCTTTTCTGCCTACGATCCTTAAAGAACATCTCTCCCCTACTTAAACAAATCATCGCCGAACTATCCACATTTATAGATGATAAGCAAGATCGGTATATATTCACGGAAATAACCTCTGGGGCAAAAATACTGGATGTAGCCAAACGGATCTCCCTACCGGTCACAAGCCTAACCCTGTCTCCCTACATCCGTAAATGCCTCCAAAAATTGGAGCTGGAAACTATGGAGGACCTATTGCGCTACGCTAGGAAGAAAGGGCTCGATTCTTTGTTGAAGATCCCGGGATTCGGCCCTCTCGGTTTAGACCAGTTAAAATTTCAGCTGGAAAAGCATAAGATCATGAATAAGGCCGGAGACTCGGATCTCTATCAATACATCATCAATGAGCCGGATAGCTGAACACAAAAAGAGCCTCTCTTCACAGGGAGGCCCTTTTTATGTGATGCCGGAAATAACCAATAAAAACTTCCCGACACTACGGTGTTAATCATCTTATATGCTTACATAAAATTAGCAGAAGGCTTTGGTTTGCGATATACTAATAGTGTTACATTCTTTTTGACATTGCAAAGATACGTCGGCCTATAAGGGTGCGCAATACCTATATATATGTAAAAAAGGAGAGTTCATACCTATTAATTGCTATATTCTTCTTCATGGCCAGTGAAATGGCGTAAAAAAGGCGTGAAACCAAGTGGAATCACGCCTAAATCTATCTATGCCTTTATTTTTAATGGGCAAGCTTCAACTGATTCTCCAAAGCCTGTTTTATATACCCGTTAATCGTAGTTCCCGCCTCTTGCGCCAATGCTGCGATTCGGCTATGTATTTCTGGTGAAATACGGATATTTAACGTGCCACTATAAGGTTTACGAGGTTCCACGCCATCAGCCAAACAGCCGGCAAGATAGCTTTCTACTCCGGCTTCAAAATCCGCACGAAGTTCATCGATAGTATTACCTTCATAAAGAATTAAATCTTTACTCATACCAAGTACCTTTCCGCAAAGACAGTTATCAGCCTTACTGTACTCAACAGAACCTTTATAACCTTTGTATTCCAAATAGTCCATATTGAATCATTTCATTTAATTAAACCATTACTTTTTAAATGCTGATATATCGCTTTCATCATCCACTCCTTCATAATACTACCCGGATGCGGTTTATGAATATCAATATATTGTCCCGTCTGTTCATTTTTAAATCTCACGCGAGAACCTGACGTTGCACCTTAAGAAGAAAGCAATTTTAAAGTTTCCTCGTAGGTGAAATCTTTAGGTAGTTTACAAAAACGCTCGATCAACTTTTCTTTAGAACCCATATCCTTGTTCTTTCTGCAAATGTAACTAATATTAGTTGCAAAACAAAAGAATATGGAGGAAAACTTCCCGACACTACAGTGTTAATCATTTAATGATCTTTTCGCTTGTAATAACTAACGCTTACCTCTGAAATAATACAAAACCGTATTTTCCAAAATTAACTATCAAGTTGTCTTGCGGGTCAATAATGGGGCCTATTGGGTGTGACGTCTTGAAAATATTCTTCCGGGATACCTATGAGTAGGTAATTAGGGTCTTATTTTACCTACTTCGGGCGATTGTAGCAAATTCTCAGCCCCTGTAATTTTGCCAAAAATTATAAAACGCAATGAGAACGTTAACAAATTTATTAGCGATTGGATTACTTTCCTTTACCGCTCTACATGCTCAAGAGAGTAATATGAGCTCTACCGTAAAGGCATCGGAGATGTATGCCGACGGTTTTTCTAAATTCCGTTTTGGAGGATATGGTGAGATGGCTGCCAGTTATATGGATTATGATTGGAATTGGGTGACACCTCAAGGTACATCACATATGAATCGGGCTACTGTCTCTATCCCTCGTTTTATTTTAGCTTTTGATTATAAGTTCTCTCCCAAATGGGTACTGAGTTCCGAGATTGAGTTTGAGTATGGAGGAACAGGCGCCGCACGGGAAGTGGAGTGGTACGAGGAGAATGGAGAATATGAGACCGAGATCGAGAAAGGTGGCGAGGTCGCCTTGGAGCAGTTCCATATCTCTTATCTGATGAACAAGCATTTAAACTTCCGTTTTGGACATATGATCGTACCGGTAGGCTTGACCAACGCACATCATGAACCCTTGAACTTTTTCGGTGTATATCGTCCGGAAGGAGAGACTACCATATTACCTTCTACTTGGCATGAGACGGGTGTGGCTCTATTTGGTGATTTAGGAAATTTCGATTACGAGTTACAAGTCGTTTCCGGTCTGGACCCACAAGGTTTCCGTATGGAGAACTGGGTTGGCAAAGGTACGCAAGGCGCTTTCGAGGAAACTCAATTTACGCATCCTGCCTTTGTGGCTCGTGTCAACTATAATGGAGTGAAGAAATTTAAAGGCTTACGTGTGGGCGCTTCTTTTTATTATAACCAACCCTCTAAGAATAGTAGCAAACCGCTGCGTAACCAAGGTGAGAAATATCCGCTTACCATCGTGACGGCGGACGCTCAATATAAAAGTCCGAACAATAATTTGATCGCCAGAGGTAATATCGTTTACGGCCATCTGGGCAACAGCAACGCTTTGACAAAGGTAAACAATAACTCATCTTCAGCTTCCGGATATCCTAATTCAACCGTGGCGGAGACCGCTGTCAGTTATGCGGCTGAGGTTGGCTATAATGTAGGTTCCTTCTTTAGTCGGAAAGCCCCTAGAATTTATCCTTTCGTTCGCTACGAATATTATAATCCGATGCAATCCGTGGAGAAAGGCAGTAATAAACTGGCGGATAGACGTCTTCAAAAGAGCGTGATTACGGCTGGCCTTAACTATTACGCATTGCCTAATCTGGTCGTAAAGGCGGATTATGCGCACCGTATTGTAGGTAAGGGTGATTATAATAGCCAGAATATGGTTTCTGTCGGTATCGCTTATATCGGCTGGTTCTTATCAAGATAATAGACTATTAACAAATATATATGTAAGAATATGAAAAAAGTACTTTTATTACCCATGATGTTGATGGGTGTGGCTTTGAGCTTCACTTCTTGTGGAGACAACGATGATCCGGGCAAGGACCCCGATGTTGTAACTTATGACTTTAAGAATCTTCCTGCGGATTCGGGTGCAAAACCAACAGAAGATCAGATGAGTGCGGTTGTCGCTACTTTCGTTGATGAGGTAGCTTTGCCTACCTATAAGGACATGTTGACAAAGATGACCGCCTATAAAAATGCGGTAGACAAGTTCATCGCGTCTGGTTCTAAGAATGATTTAGCGGATGCCTGCGACGCTTGGCGTGCGGTTCGTGTACCTTGGGAACAAAGTGAGGCATTCTTGTTCGGTGTGGCGGATTTGGCACAGCTCGACCCGAGCTTGGATAGCTGGCCTTTGGATAAGAACGGTATAGAGGAGATTATAGCTACAGGAGAATTCAGCAAGATTTCAGGAGCTGTAGACGAAGATGCGGAAGATGGTCCTCAAAATTTACGTGGATTCCATACGGCGGAAAAGATGTTATTCTTAGACGGCGAGCCTCGTGATCTGGAAACAAGCCCGTTCGCAAAGAATGAATTGGAGTATTTGAAGTTAGTGTCCGAACGTATGTTATCTGATACTCAAGACTTATACAATGGTTGGTTGAAAGGCTTAGGAACTTCGGATGTTCCTTCTTCTTATGCGGAGGCTATGAAGAAACATGACGGTTCTGCCTATTCCATTGGTAATGTGTATCAGGCGATTGAGCTTATGCTGAATGGAAATAATGGTATGGCTGGAATCTCCAATGAAGTAGGTTCCGCTAAGATAACTGACCCGGTGACCGCATGGAATGGAAGTAATAAAGACGCTACTGACCCGAATAACCCCGGTGTCTTGGCTGTAGAGTCTTGGTATAGCTGGAATTCCTTGGACGACTATAAGAACAATATCGTAAGTATCAAGAACGCTTATTTCGGCGGTCGTGATTTGGATGAGGAATCCGCTTCCGAGAGTAGCTTGCATGCGTTGACTAAGATGATTAATCCTACGTTGGATAGTTTGATGGTAGTTCAAATTGATAAGACAATCGACGCTATCAATGCGATCGGCTATCCTTTCCGTAACAATCTAGGGGATACGGAGCATATCAATACAGCTACAGAAGCTTGCGCTGATTTAACGACAGGTTTGGGCGTTGTTAAGTCTAAGTTCACGAACTAATCGGACAAGCCGATACGATGAAACGAAGATTACTTCTATTATTCGCTTTATCCGGTAGTCTGCTGTGTAGTTGCGAATCCGAGGACTTGGAAAATTGGCAAGTTAAGAAACCCAATGGGCAGGTAGCTTCCGAGAAGGAATTGTCCGCGGGTATCTCAACCATTTTCTCCAATGCCCCGGATGCGTACGATACGCAGGCAAACTGGGTTACGGGCGAATTAGAGACGCGATTTAATCGTGGTGATGGATTGTACGACGATGCTCGCGGTGTTGAGAATGTGGATGGTGGAGGACTAGGGCCGCTTTATGCCGGATATTCTTGCGGTTCCTGTCATAAAAGTACCGGGCGGACCCGTCCGGCTATAGCCGATGGAGGTTCCGGCCCCGGCTTCTCATCCATGCTTATTTATATATCACGTAAAAGTGGCGGCTATTTTCAAGATTACGGCCGGGTACTACATGATCAAGCGATATACGGAACGAAACCGGAGGGAAGGGTTAAGATTACTACTACTTCCCAAAAATATACGTTCCCCGATGGGGAGGAATATGAGTTGGTCACCCCTCATTATGAGATAAAGGAATGGTATGCTGATAGTATTCCGATGTCGGATTTACGGATTTCCGTACGTCAACCTTTACGGCATGTCGGAATGGGGCAGATGATGGCGCTCGACTTGGATATGCTAAAGCAAATCGCCGCTAAAAGCAATTATCCGGAATATGGTATTAGTGGACGTATAAACTATGTGACGGAAAAGGGAAAGAAACAGATTGGTATCTCTGGTAATAAGGCGAATCATGCCGACTTAACGGTGGAATTGGGATTCTCTTCCGATCTCGGTGTTACGAACGATCGTTTCCCGCATGAGGTAGGAGAAGGACAGGGTAATATGATGGGTTTTGCCATGACCGGGGCGCAGGTCTCTACGGAAGATATGGAAGATGTGGATTTATACCTCCAGACCTTGGGGGTACCCGCCCGTCGGAATGTGGATGATCCTACGGTTCTTCAAGGAGAGCAACTTTTCTATCAAGCGAAATGTCATTTATGCCATGTGACTTCCTTGAAGACACGCCCTCGCGGATCTGTCCTTTTGAATAATACGGAATTGCCTCAATTAGGTAATCAGGTGATCCATCCTTATTCGGACTTTTTATTGCATGATATGGGGGTTGAGCTAGGGGATGATTATCCCAGTGGCTTGGCCAACGGTAATGAATGGAGGACTACCCCGTTATGGGGATTGGGATTACAAGAGGTCGTAAACGGCCATACCTATTATTTACATGATGGCCGTGCCCGGAACCTGACGGAGGCTATTATGTGGCATGGTGGGGAAGGGGCTGCGTCGCGTACCCTATTCTCTCGCATGACAAAAGACGAGCGGGCCGCTTTGATTAAATTCCTACAAAGTTTATGAATAAATAACGCATAGAATCGAAATGAAAAAAATATATAGGACGTTGCTTGTGGTGCTTCTATCAGCGGGTGTTTTCTCCGTGAAAGCTCAAGATACAAAGAAAGAGATGGATGATAAATATGTAGAGAACGATGTGGTTTCACTAGCGGGAAAGAAGGGCTTTTCCTTTTCTACCAAGGCTGGTGACTTTTTGTTTAAGCCCTATGCGTTGGTACAGGCAAGCGCTTGCTACAACCGGTATGACGACCAAGGGCTGGAAAGCCATTATGCCAAGAGCGTAGCGAACTCTGGTTTCGCGATCCCTAACGCTATTCTCGGTTTTACGGGTAAGGCTTTTGGACGGGTTACTTTCAATTTATCGCTGAATGCCGCTAAGAGTGGAGGGGCCTTATTGCAACAGGCTTGGTTCGACGTAGCGATCAAGGAATCGTTTCGTATCCGTGTCGGTAAGTTCAAGACACCGTTTATGCATGGCTATTTAAGTACTTTGGGGGAGACGTTGTTTCCGGTACTGCCTTATTCCGCTTCCCAATCCGTATTGCTTCCTTACGACGTGAATTATGTTATACCGAATATGTCCACGGGATTCGACTTGGGTGTACAGGTACATGGTTTGATCAATGATAAATGGAATTATCAAGTCGGTATTTTTAATGGTACGGGTATCGACGTGAATTTGGCGACTAAGACAAACTGCGATGATCATAAATGGTTGCCTTCGCTGTTATATGCGGGTCGTCTGGCCTTTATGCCGAAGGGGGAGATGCCAACGTCTCAAGGCTCGCCGGAGAATCTGAACGACGATAAGATGTCTATCGCCGTATCTGCCTCTTATAATGCGGAGGCTGAGTTCTTGACCAGTAGCGACACCCGTGTGGGCGTTGAGTTCGCATGGATCAAGAACCGCTGGTATGTAGCAGCCGAAGGTTATTATATGAATATGCATTTTACCAAGATCATGCAAAAGCCGGATAAGAATTTCTGGGGAGCTTACGCTCAATTGGGCTATTTCATCACTCCGAAATTACAGGGTGCTTTGCGATATGATTTCTATGATCGAAACGCTACGGATGAGGGTGGTTTGTTAAATATGCCCGCCGCTGGTTTGAATTATTATTTCTTTAATAATAATTTGAAACTACAGGTTATGTATCAATATTTAGGTCGTAGCGGTCATGCTACGCAGAATGACCGGGATGAGGACGCTATTGGATTGGCTCGTCACTCCGCTACGGCTATGTTGCAGTTCACGTTCTAATCTTTGGGTATGAAACTATATAGTCTATATATAATGTATGCCTTATTCCTGTTATTCGGGCTGGGTTGTGATGAGGGTAAGATTTATCCGGATGAGACGGTTGATTCCGGGCGAACCGCTACCGTGTCACTTTCTTTCACTGGCCTGAAAGCTTGGCCGAAGGAGAATATGCTCTCGTTATGCGCTTTTGGCGAGGATAAGTCGAAACCTTTGCAAACCCAGCGTATCAGTAAGCCGGCGGAAGACGGCAAAAGACTAAAACTCCGATTGAATAATGTCACTCCGGATACGAGGAGTATAGAGGTCGCTGTGATTAGTAGGGGATTGCGGTTGGTTTACTCCTATTATACGTCTCCGGTGGATGATTCGGACGAACCGCTTGATTTGTCTGTGGGCGAATTGGATTTAGCGAGCTTCAAACGTGTACAAGCGCAGGTGTTCGACTTGAATTGCCTGTCTTGTCATGGCGGGGGATCGGGATTGGCCGGTCAGCTGGATCTTAGGGACGATGTAGCCTATAAATCCTTAGTGAATGTCAAGGCGCCCCTTTCGGAAGAGGGTAAGAACTACGTGACCCCGGGTGATATAAACGATAGTTTCTTGCTGGATATATTGGAGGATAATCCGGTACATAAGGATATGTTCAATAGTTCTGGGAAACAGGAGGTCCTTGCTTTGATCCAAGGTTGGATCTTAGGAGGGGCATTGGATAATTGATAAGAAAGAAAATGATGAATTATACGAGAAAAATAGATACGGATAAAGCGGTAGAGGTTCAGATCTCTTCATTCACGGGCAAAGGTGGAACAACGGAATATCAGGTGATGGTATCGATTACAGATCCTTGTTTGTCTTTCGTGGAGCAATTGCAAAACCTTTTGCGGGTTTATGTGACTGTCGTGAAAGAAGAGCTATCGAATGACGCTACCGCCGTTTTCCGCCGTTATTTTTTAAGTGATGCGGCTAATCAGACGGATAACGTGATGGAGTGGGAGTGCGAGAGCGCCTTTTGTCCGCTCTCTATCGTGCAGCAACCGCCTTTGAATGGAACAAAGATCGCTATGTGGACTTATTTGCAAACGGGCATGTCGGTACAAACGCACGATTCCGGTTTACTGGAAGCATCGCATAACGGTTATAGGCACCTCTGGGGGGGAGGTGCCTTCAATAAGGCGGCCAATTCGGAATACCAGACCCGGCTTTTATTGAATGACTATGTGATGCAATTGATGGGGCAGCGTTGTACGTTGGCCTCTCATTGTGTCCGTACTTGGTTCTTTGTGCAAAACGTAGACGTGAATTACGCCGGTGTGGTGAAAGCCCGGAAAGAAGTTTTTATCACGCAGAATCTTACGGAGAAGACGCATTATATCGCTAGTACGGGTATCGAGGGACGTCATGCCGATCCCTCGGTGTTGGTACAGATGGACAGTTATGCGGTGGATGGGTTGGAGTCGGGACAGGTTCAGTTCCTTTACGCTCCCACGCACTTGAATCCTACTTATGAATATGGAGTAACCTTCGAGCGGGGTACGGCTGTTACGTATGGGGATCGTAAACAGGTCTTCATCTCGGGTACGGCGAGTATCGATAACCGGGGAGAGATTGTCTATCCGGGCGATATCGTAAAACAAACCGAGCGGATGATGGAAAATATCAGCGTGTTGCTGAAAGAGGCGGACGCTACTACTCGTGATATTACGCAGGCGATCACCTATTTGAGAGATGTGGCTGATTATGCGGTGGTTAAGAAGTATTTTGAGGCGCATTACCCGGATTTGCCACATTTGATAGTCTTGGCCCCCGTTTGCCGTCCCGGATGGTTGATAGAGACTGAGTGTATAGCGGTCGTGCCGATGGAGTCGTCCTTTAAGCCTTTGTGAAATAATAATAAATGTACGAGATATGGAAGAAAAAGGAGTATATTTGGCTATTCAAACACCAAGACAAGTTAGAAAGAAGCCTATGTATAAAAATGGAATGTACCGGGAAACCGATAAAATGAGTGATCTGATCTGCGAGAACTATCCGATGGTTTTAGTCATGAGCCGCTTTGGTATAGCGCTCGGGTTCGGAGAGAAGAATATCGGGGAGGTTTGCCGGCAGAATGGGGTGGATGCTTGTACTTTCCTGACGGTCGTGAATTTCTTGGTCGAGGAAGTGAATACGCCTGTCGAGAATATCAGCAAATGCCTGTCGATCGAGAACTTGATCCGCTATTTGCATAATGCCCATGATTACTTCTTGAACTTCCGCTTGCCACATATCCGTCGTAAATTGGTAGACGCTATATCCGGGTGCCCGGAGGATGTCGCTTTTGTGATCACGAAGTTTTTCGATGAGTATGCGGAGGAGGTAAATAAACATATGTCTTATGAGGAACGTGCTGTTTTCCCTTATGTCCGTAATTTGTTGGAAGGAAAGAGAGATCCGAAATACAATATTACGATCTTCCGCAAGCGTCATGATCAGATCGAGATGAAGATCACGGAGTTGAAAAATATCCTGATCAAATACTATCCGGGAGCGGGTACGAATATACTGAATAGTGTCTTGTTCGATATTTTTGCCACGGAGGAAGACTTGGCTTCACATACCCGTGTGGAGGATTATTTGTTTGTACCGGCCATATTGGCTTTGGAAAAGCAATTATAAGCATGAATCGATGAGTACAAATCTAAAGATCGCGATAGCCGAACCTTCTGTTATCATAAGGAGCGGACTGGAGAACCTGTTGAAACGGTTACCGGGTTTCCGTATCCAGATGGTGGAGATTCATTCGGTGGAATCTCTTTTCGACTCGCTTCGTATGCACAAACCGGATGTGTTGATCGTGAACCCGGCTTTGCCCGGCTATTTCACGTTGCGGCATTTGAAGGAGGAAAGCGGCTGTGCCGAGATGAAATGTATCGCTTTATTATATTCTGTCTCAGACAGTATGTTATTGCGTTCGTATGATGGGCAAATCAACATATACGACAGCCCCGATGAGATCAAGGGCAAGCTGGAGCGGTTGAACGCCGAGGTACTTCCGGATGACGAGCCGGAAGGGGATGACGAGCAGCGCTCGTTAAGCTCGAGGGAAAAAGAGATCGTAGTCTGCGTCGTGAAGGGTATGACAAACCGGGAGATAGCGGATCGTTTGTTTCTTTCTACGCATACGGTCATCACCCACCGCCGTAATATCGCTCGGAAACTTCAAATTCATAGTGCCAGCGGTCTTACGATCTATGCGATTGTCAATAAGCTGGTCGAGCTGGGCGACATCAAGCGGGAGTGATCCCGCGCTTGCGGCTTCCGGTCAGGGGGCTCGCGATTCCTTAGGGAGCGAATTGAAAACAGCTTAGTAAGCAGGCCGGCATCAGCTTAGTAAGCAGACACCCCCTTTACTTAGTAAGTAGACACCCCTACTGCTTACTAAGTAGATGACGCTTTACTTAGGGAGTTGTTTTTTCCTTGCTTTATAAGTTGTTGGGAGATATGAGCGGGAAATCCTGTCGCCCTATTTAATGTACGCACGTACATTATATTATATATAAAAAACGCAAGATTTAAACGATCATCTAAATCTTGCATTTGCAAAGGTACGCGTTTCTTTTTATCGCGCAAGGCTTCCACAATCTTTTTTATCCCTTTATCCGCTTTCTTATCAATAGGATAGCCTAAGCCTTACGAACTTGCCTTTTTCTTTTACGAACCCTTGTTTTCCCTCCTTGAAAACGACTAGTCTAAACGATGGTTTAGACTAGTCGTTTTCTAACGGTAGTCTGCTATCAGAAAATAGCTAAGTGCTTAATTAACACTATTATTAATATTAAATTCTAAATTATGAACAGAAAGATTTCTACATTGTTAACGGCGGGTCTGCTTGTGGCGGGGTCGCTGTGCGGTAGTGCCTTCGCTCAGACGGTTTCCATTAAAGATTTGACCGGAATCGGATCTACAGCAGCGAATGAACTGAAAAACGGGGCTCGATATGTGATGGTAGATGCCTCTTCATCGCTAGCCTATGGTCATGAAATAAGCACTACTACCGGTAAGATTGTTGAGGTAGGGGAGACTATAAACACTCCGATTTTTTACGATGACAGCGATAGCAAAGACGACGTTAAGAAGTACATTTGGACGGTCAGCGTGACAGAGGCTCCGAGAGGTTTCTTCTCTTATACCCTCACCAATGCAGAGACTGGAAAGGCGTTGAGATACAACAGCGCATATAATGCGATAGAGAAAGACCCGACAGCGAAAGCCGAGGATACCTTTAAGGATTTCGTGTTTGAGGCTACAAGTACTGTCACTTCTACTCCCACTGGTGCGAAGTATTCTGCCTCTAATAACTACATGGTTGCCTATAAAGCGGGCGCGACTACTTGGAACGGTCTGTCATGGTCTGGCAGCCCATTGACCTCTACTGTTGCGATTTCTGCTCCTGCGTTCTATGAGGTTAAATCCGAGAAACTTGAGGATGCCTCCGAGTTGAACGCATTATATAACACTTCCGGATTCTCATTCGCATCCAAACGTCTTACCGATCAAACTGCGGAGCCGAATGGTAACTTGTTCAATACGAAGAGGGTGGTAGCTCGCTATGTGTCTAGCGCTATTGATGTTGACGCTACTCAGTATCCTTCTTATGCGGGTGGAAATGATGATTTACGTATCGAGCCGGGTATGTATTTCTTCACGGAGAACGCTCCGAAAGATGGTGCTGATTATAAAGAATGGATGAACGCTACGATCTTGGTCGTAAGCTCAACTGAGACTGTTGAGGCAACAAACGCAGGACGTGCCTCTGGTGACGGTTTCGCCTTGACTGAGGTGAAAGTCAGCGACTTGAACTTCTATCAAGGTACGGATGATGCTTGGAAGACAGCAGGTAACGAGATCTCTATCAATAACGCTAAGTTCCGTGTACAGAAGAGCTATGTGGACGCTTATCCGTATGAGCTGAACGTAGACGGCTTCCGTTATCGCAAGCAAGGCAGCAAAGCTGAGCATGGAGAAGCAAATGTTAAGTTGCATGTGTTGGAACATAATGACGATTTCTTCTTGACGACTACGCATGATATAGCTAACGACCAGTTCATCTTCCAGTTGGCTGCCGCCGGTATGAAGAAAGGTATCGATTTGTTGAATACAGAGGCTAAGGTTGCCGCTTACACGATCCGTATCTTAGACGGTAAGGAATATGCGCCATCTACCGATAATATCGACAAGAAAGACATCAAGAGCGTATACGGCAAGTACTTGACGAACGCTGTTAACAACGCTTCTCAATTCGAGTTGGTAGCTAAGGCTAAGGTTCTTTCTCAATTGGAGACTCCGGCTTATCAATGGGCTATTTCCAGCGTAGACGATACATATAAGGTGACATTCACGAACCGTGAGACCGGCGAGTATTTCACAGCAAGCTTGTTCCCGAAGACTGATTTGGGTGAGAATGTTTACGAACTGGCTGTTGCTAATAATGAGAAGGTTACTGCTATCTATGTAAACGAGAACACATACAATGAGACAGAGGGTGGCGACGCAAACTTGCAACAACTAATCGTTGAGTTGACTCCGGCTGAGGTTGATCCGTACGCAGGTTTCTTGAACCTAGACGATGAGACTTTGGTGACGATGGCTTTCGCTCGCGATAACAACGAGACTTCCAATAAGTGGTATGCGGCTGTTAAGAATCAAATCGGTTCTACAACTGAATTCCAATTAAACAAGAACGGTAAGTTCTCTAACGAGGTATTTGGTGCCGCTCAATGGCAATTGGTAAAAGAGGATAACAAACGTACGATCATCGAGCGTAGCTTCGTTTACAATAGGGATGGCCGTGTGACGGTACAGGCTAGAGCAGATAAGGGCTACGCTTATGTTTATCAGTTGCAGTATATCAATGATGGTATCGAGACTGAGAGATATTTCCCGCAAGGAGGAACTTTCGTTGACGAGAACGAATCGTTAGTTCGTGAAGATAACGCTCGATTCGTGATCAAGTTGGCCGCCGATGGTTCTGTTTACTTGATTCCGGTTACAAGTACAAGCGCATCTATCGCTTCAATTTTGAACGAGAATACGAAGTCTGTTGTAGACGCTACTTATGATGCAAGCAACGACATATGTGAATATGACACTCCGTCTTCAGTTTACGCATGGCCGTCAACTTCTACACAACAAGATTGGTTATTGAATACCTACTTGATCGTAGAGGCTCCGGAGATCAGCTATCCGGCAGAGGAAGGTCATATCTCTTTGGTAGGAGAGAGCAATTATGTTTCCATGAACGAGAATCGCGACGGTATCGTTGTTAATGAGAACCAATATTCTTTCTACTTGCAAGTAACCGATGAGGACGCTGTTGTTCCTTCCTTCTATATCTCTAACAAGGGTACGGTTGAAAATGGTGACAGACTGTTCTTATTCAACCCGGCAGACTCTGTAAGCTATTATGTGGCAGACGGTACATACGACAGAAAGTATCAATGGAACGAGGATGATACGAAGGCTATCTTTAAGCCGGCTACTCTTTGGGAAACTAAGGATACTTTGACTACAGTCGTTAAGGGTAATAAGGTTTCTGTAGCTAAGGAGGCTGATGATGAGGGCGTATTAGGCGGTTTGGATTACTTCAAGGTTCAGATCATCCAGTGTGAGGATAATGAGAACGAATATCGTATCCGTTCTGTAGCTAAGAAGGGCTCTTATTTGTATAGCATTAACGAGAAGTTGTCTTGGAGCGGTGACAAGAAAAACGCTATGCGTTTCACGATCTCTGCGGGCGATCCTACTTCTAACGAGTCTATCGCAGACGCTGCTGAAGGCGTTAAGGTAATCGCAGGCAACGGTGTTGTTGAGATCCAAGGCGCAGCCGGAAAGAACGTGGTTATCACGAACGTTCTTGGTAAGGTTATCACTAGCACGGTTCTTACATCCGACAACGCTACGATCGCCGCTCCTGCGGGTATCATCGTGGTAGCCGTTGATGGTGAGGCCGCTGTTAAGGCAGTCGTTAAATAAGAATAATGACGATAAATAACATAAATCGAAAATGCATTCCTGCGGGAGTTGTAGTGATTCAAGTACCCCGTGAGGGCGAACAGGCGGGAATGGATTAATATTAATACTAAAGTAATAAATTAAAGTTCATCTGCCGTTACCTCCGTGAGGAGCGAGGGCGGAAAAGGAATAAGCCCCGGCCGGTTCGTCCAGTCGGGGCTTTATTGGTTTGGAGATTCCGGTTTTACTCAGTAGGGGAATCAGCTTCAAGACAGTTCTGTTGAAGATGTATCGTGTTGTGGCAATAAGATGTATCATGTTGCAAGGATAAGATGTATCATGTTGTGCCATTCGTTAAAGCTTAAATGGCAAAGCTGCGCTTTTTATACCGCTTTCTTATAGGTTTCAGTAGGATAAATGTAGATGTTATTGAAAAATGTATATCTTTGCTTACTATTAGAAGGAAAAGCAAATGAGGAAGTTTATGAGAAAGATCGGATTGTTGTTGATTGCCGTGATGATGATTTTACCGGCGATGGCTCAGGTTTCTTTCGGCGTACGTGCCGGAGGCGCTTATTCTTCGTTGATCCAGAAGGTGGAGGATACGTATGAGGCGGGAGCCCGCTTCGGTTTCAGCATAGCGGGTTTGGCGGATATTCCTTTGAGCAAGAATAAAAAATGGTCGCTTCGTCCTGAGGTGGCGTTCGTGAACCAAGGTGGCGCTTATTATTCGAATCAGGATATACATGGGATGGCGCTTCATAATAAATGTTGGTATTACTCTTTGCAGATTCCCGTGAATGTGGCTTATACATTTACCTTCACGGACGTTCATCTGTCCGTATTCGCCGGTCCTACCTTTGATTGGTCCTTGTTTGGCAAGATGAAGAGCCGGGAGACCAATCCGGATCTCCATTTCGGCGTGTCCGATGAGAAGGACTTGAAACCTTGCGACTTTGGCATGAATGTCGGCCTATCGGTAGAATATAGTAACTTTTTCTTCTCCGTAAGCTCCCTATGCGGCATGATAGACCGCCGGGCCTTGAAGCGTGACGGCGAGACTTCCGTTTACCAGAATAACGTGACGTTCTCATTGGGATATTACTTCCGGAAATAGGATATGACTTATAATGATAAAAAAATAGAGTTTGCCGTTTTTTGTATCGAGGAGGTCGCTAAGCGGTTGAATGAACTTCCAGAGAATGTTTATCGTAAGCTCGAATGTTCTGGCTTAATGGATGATTTCATTATAGGTTGTTATGACGCTTTACATACGGAAAGCCGGGAGCATATTGTAGATGATATCATAGAGGCTCTTAGGAATCGGGAGAAAGGAGGGGCTTCATGCTAAAAGTATACCATGGCTCTACGTTGTGCGTGAGTAACCCTTTAGCGGGTGCTTGTCGGGATAATCTTGATTTTGGAAAAGGCTTTTACGTGACTGACTTAAAAGAGCAAGCGGAGACATGGGCTAAACGGGTCGCTATGGTAAAGAATTGCGAGGAGGCTTATTTGAACGTCTATAATCTGGATATTGAAACGATAAGGTTGGAATATCGTGTGCTGAGTTTTAGCTCATACGATAATGATTGGTTAGATTTCGTGATATCTAGCAGAAGAGGTGAGTGTCCGTGGAAAGGATACGACATGGTGGAAGGTGGTGTCGCTAACGATCGGGTATTTAATACGATTGAGCTTTATTATACAGGACTGATCCCGAAAGAAGAGGCGCTTAGACGTCTTCGTTTTGAAAAGCCCAATAACCAATTATGTCTGATCAATCAATCATTATTGGATAGCTGCTTGTTTTTTGTGGAAGCCATTCTATTAATAAAGGAGGGAGAGCTTTATGTCCCAAGCAAATGAAATATTACTCCAGATGAAATATGCCCGTATTATAAACGGTCTGGCTGAGCGGCTGCATATTGATAACCGTAAAGCGTTGCGTCTTTTCTATGAATCGAATACTTATGTCTATTTGCGGAAAAAAGTGGGAGACTTGCATTGTATGAGCGATGCTTACTTGATTGATGAGCTCATGATTGAATATACGAACAAGCAAGGATCTTAATAACTTGAAAAATAGTAGGATTTGTTTGGAAGTTCGGATAAAAGCCGTACCTTTGCAAGCCGATTATTATCAAATTGTACTAAGAGTTTAGTTCTTAGCACGTTGTTGCATCATGTGTCCGTTGTGACAATGTTGGTAAGGCTAGTTTTTTGAGTTATTAATTAATTTAATTTTTAAGCAGTGGATACTTTAAGTTTTAAGACCATTTCTGCAAACAAGGCAACTGTAAACAAAGAGTGGGTCATTGTTGATGCTGAAGGCCAGACGTTAGGTCGCCTTTGCGCTAAAGTAGCGAAGCTTTTGCGCGGTAAGTACAAACCCAATTTCACTCCGCACGTTGACTGTGGTGATAATGTAATCATCATCAATGCAGACAAAGTCGTTCTGACTGGTAACAAGTGGAACGATCGTATTTATTTGAGATATACCGGATATCCCGGTGGACAGATCGAGTATACTCCGGCTGATCTTTTGAAGAAAGGTGGCGACCGTCTGTTCCGTAAAGTAGTAAAAGGTATGTTGCCTAAGAACCGTCTGGGTGCAAAGTTGTTGAACAACATGTACGTTTATGAGGGAACTGAGCACAAGCACGAGGCTCAACAACCTAAGTTAATCGATATAAACTCATATAAATAATCACGATGGAAGTAGTAAATGCAATAGGAAGACGTAAAGCGGCAGTCGCTCGCGTATTCGTTAGCGAAGGTACGGGAAAGATCACGATCAACAAACGTGAGCTGGAAAAATACTTTCCTTCTTCAATCCTTCAGTTTATCGTAAAGCAGCCGTTAGCAAAGTTGAACGTCGCTGAGCAATATGATATTAAGATCAACCTTGACGGTGGTGGTTTCAAAGGTCAGTCTGAGGCTGCCCGTTTGGCTATCTCTCGTGCGTTGATAAAGATTAATCCGGAAGATAAGGCTGTCTTGAGAGCGGAAGGATTCGTAACTCGCGATCCTCGTGCTGTTGAGCGTAAGAAACCGGGTCGTCCGAAAGCTCGTAAGAGATTCCAGTTCAGTAAACGTTAATGTTATTTGTGAGTCCCTTACAAGTAAAGCGAAGCGTTTAGTATCTAAATTATCGGGATTCTTTTTACATGTGGACATGCGGAAAGACTACCTGATGGTTGAAATTAAACAAAGAAAGTAAACGATTTAAGAAAAAAACAATGTCAAGAGTAAATTTTGATCAATTATTAGAGGCTGGTGTACACTTCGGACACTTAAAAAGAAAGTGGAATCCCGCTATGGCTCCTTATATCTTCATGGAGCGCAATGGTATTCATATCATTGACCTTTATAAAACAGTTGCTAAAGTAGACGAAGCCGCTGAAGTTATGAAGAACTTGGCTAAACAAGGCAAGAAAGTTCTTTTCGTGGCTACCAAAAAACAAGCTAAACAAGTTGTCGCTGATAAGGCTGCTTCCGTAGGTATGCCTTACGTTATCGAGCGCTGGCCGGGTGGTATGTTGACCAACTTCCCGACGATCCGTAAAGCTATCAAGAAGATGGCTACTATCGATAAGATGACAAAAGATGGTACATTTGATAATCTTTCTAAGAGAGAAAAACTTCAAATCACTCGCCAACGCGCTAAGTTGGAGAAGACTTTAGGTTCTATCGTAGACCTTACTCGTCTTCCGTCAGCGTTGTTCGTTGTAGACGTGATGAAAGAGCATATCGCTGTTCGCGAGGCTAACCGTTTGGGTATCCCTGTATTCGGTATGGTTGATACGAACTCTAATCCGAACAATATCGACTACGTTATCCCGGCTAACGATGACGCTACAAAGTCTGTAGAGGTTATCTTGGGCGCTATCTGCGAGGCTATGAACGAAGGCTTGCAAGAGCGTAAGGCTGAGAAAATTGACGCAGAGGCTGCTGAGGAAGCTCCGAAAAGAGAGCGTAAGGCGAAAGCTGCTGTTAAGAAAGAACGTACGAAGAAAGAAGACGACGATGCGTTGAACGCTAACGTTGCCGGTAAGTTCGCGAAAGACGAAGAATAATTCGATTGACAATTGACGTTGACAATTGACAATTAGAATACAAATACAATGGGCAGTTGGCTTTTGACAGGATTTGTCAATTGGCAACTGTCCATTGTCAATTTTTGAAAGTATAAACATTTTAAAGATAAAGGAAATAAGATTATGGCTGTAACAATGGCTGATATTACCAAGCTGCGCAAAATGAGTGGAGCTGGTATGATGGACTGTAAGAAGGCTTTGACTGAGTCTGATGGTGACATCGAGAAAGCAATGGAAATTATCCGTAAAAAAGGACAGGCTATCGCCGCTAAACGTTCTGATCGTGAGGCTGCCGAGGGTTGTGTGTTGGCTAAGAAGGATGGCGAGTTCGCCGCTATCATCGCTTTGAAGTGCGAAACGGACTTCGTGGCTAAGAATGAGGACTTCGTAGCTTTGACTCAGGCTATCTTGGACGCTGCCGTGGCTAACAAATGCCATACTTTGGACGAGGTGAAAGCTTTGCCTATGGGCAAGGGTACTATCCAAGAAGCTGTTACGGATCGTAGCGGTATCACTGGCGAGAAAATGGAGTTGGATGGCTACTGCGTAGTTGAAGGTGCTTACACTACTGTATACAACCATATGGGTAAGAACCAACTTTGTACGATCGCCGCTTTCAACAAGGAGTCTGAGGAAGCCGCTCACAATATTGTTATGCAGATCGCCGCTATGAATCCGATTGCTATTGATGAGGCTGGTGTTCCTGAGTCTGTAAAAGAGAAAGAGATCCAGGTTGCTATCGAGAAGACGAAGGCTGAGCAGGTACAGAAGGCTGTAGAGGCTGCATTGAAGAAGGCTGGTATTAATCCTTCGCATGTAGATAGCGAGGCTCACATGGAAAGTAACATGGATAAGGGTTGGATCACGGCAGAGGATGTAGCTAAGGCTAAAGAAATCATTGCTACTGTTTCCGCTGAGAAGGCGGCTAACTTACCTCAACAGATGATCGAGAATATCGCTAAGGGTCGTCTGGGCAAGTTCTTGAAAGAGGTTTGCTTGTTGAACCAAGAAGACATTATGGATGGCAAGAAGACTGTAAGAGAGACAATGAAGGAGATCGATCCTGAGTTACAAATCTTGGCGTTCAAACGTTTCACTTTGCGTGCTGAGTAATTGCGGTAACGTATTTGATATAAAGAAAAAGGCGATACAACCCAATGTATCGCCTTTTTTATGAAGTATAGCTTACTTGCCCATAGAAGATATACTTACTTGTCCAATGCAATATATCTTACTTTGCCAAGTAAGTATATCTGTTTAATTTTTTCTTATTTCAATGCGGCCAACGCATCCTTAATACGTTTGATCGCCTCTGCGATATTCTCATCGCTGGTAGCGTAACTCATGCGGATACACTCAGGTGCCCCGAAAGAGGTACCACCTACGCAAGCTACGTGCGCTACTTCTAAGAGATACATAGCTAAGTCATCAGCGTTGTTGATTACACGGGTTCCATCTGTCTTGCCGTAATAATAACTACATTTGGGGAATAAGTAAAAGGCGCCTTCCGGCTTATTTACCTCGAAGCCCGGAACTTCTTTCGCTAAATTAACGATTAAGTCACGACGACGTTCGAAGGCCTTACGCATTTCCTCAACGGGTTCTTGTGAGCCTGTATAAGCCGCTTCCGCCGCTTTTTGAGATACAGAGCAAGGGCCAGAGGTATATTGTCCTTGTAATTTATTAACCGCTTTCACGATCCATTCCGGTCCGGCGATGAAACCGATACGCCAGCCAGTCATCGCATACGCTTTGGAAACGCCGTTTACGATAACCGTACGGTCTTTCATTCCTTCGATAGAAGCGATGCTGTTGTGTTTACCAATATAGTTAATATGTTCGTAGATCTCATCCGCTATAACGATGATATCCGGATGTTTTTTCAATACTTCCGCTAAACCTGCCAATTCCTCGGCGCTGTAAACAGAACCCGTCGGGTTGGAGGGAGAGCAAAGGATTAACGCTTTTGTCTTAGGGGTAATAGCGGCTTCCAGCTGAGCTGGAGTGATCTTGAAATCTTGCTCGATACCAGCCGGAACGATAACGGGAGTTCCTTCCGCTAACTTCACCATCTCCGGATAGCTTACCCAGAAAGGGGCAGGGATGATAACCTCGTCCCCCGGATTTACCAATACCATGACCGTGTTACAAACGGATTGTTTGGCACCGTTTGCGCAAGAGATCTGGCCTGCTGTATATTCCAGTCCATTCTCGTTCTTCAATTTGGCAACGATAGCATTACGTAATGCCGGATAACCCGCTACGGGAGAATAACGTGAGAAATTATCGTCAATCGCCTTCTTCGCGGCTTCTTTAATGAAGTCGGGAGTATTGAAATCGGGTTCTCCCACACTTAAGTTGATAACATCGATACCTTGAGCTTTCAACTCACCGCTCTTTTGTGACATCGCCAATGTTGCTGAAGGCGATAAACTCGCTAAACGATCTGAGACTTGTGTCATGACATTGCTTTTTGTATAGGTTGTTTTATTATTATGCGACAAAAGTAATCAATAATCGGAATTCTTGCAACGTTCTGATAACTATTTAATGTTATGCAGCACATGCCCCATACGTTCTTTCTTCGTTTTCATGTAGAATTCGTTGTATGGATTTGGTTTCACCTCGATAGGAACGTTCTCTACTACCTCAAGTCCGTAAGCTTCCAGACCTACGCGTTTTACCGGATTATTGCTCATCAGGCGCATTTTCGTTACGCCGATATGACGTAAGATCTGTGCTCCGACACCATAATCTCGCTCGTCCGCTTGATGGCCTAAATGCAAGTTCGCGTCCACCGTATCCAAACCATCCTCTTGGAGCTTGTATGCTTTCATCTTCTCCATCAATCCGATGCCTCGTCCTTCTTGGTTCAGGTAAACGATAACCCCTTTGCCTTCTTGGTCGATGCGGCGCATAGCCTCGTGCAGTTGCTCTCCGCACTCGCAACGCATGGAACCGAAGATATCACCTGTAGCGCAAGATGAGTGCACGCGTACTAAGATAGGCTCGTCTTTTTCGAATTTACCCTTTATCAAAGCTATATGTTCTAATCCATTGCTTTTCTGGCGGAAAGGAATGAGACGGAAATGTCCGTACTCGGTAGGGAGATCTACCTCTACGCCGTTCTCTACGATCGATTCGGTCCGGAGGCGATAAGCGATCAGGTCCTTGATGCAAATAATCTTGATATCGAATTTCTTGGCTACCTCAATTAATTGCGGCAGACGTGCCATGGTTCCATCCTCGTTGATGATCTCGATCAAGGCTCCGGCGGGATATAAACCGGCTAACCGGGCCAAATCCACGGCAGCCTCTGTATGACCCGCACGGCGAAGTACGCCACGAGAGCGGGCACGGAGCGGATTGATATGTCCGGGACGTCCCAGATCGGATGGCTTGGTCTTTGGATCAGCCAGCGCCAAGATCGTTTCCGCACGGTCGTACATGGAAACGCCGGTCGTACATTTCCCTCCTAATTTATCTACTGTTATCGTAAAAGGGGTACCTAGTAAAGAGGTGTTATTGGCAACTTGCATATCCAGCTCCAACTCTTGGCAACGTTCTTCCGTGATCGGGGCGCATAATACACCTCGTCCGTTTTTCAACATGAAGTTGATTTTTTCCGGGGTTACTTTCTCGGCCGCGATGATAAAGTCTCCTTCATTCTCCCGGTCCTCGTCGTCTACAACGATTAAGAACTTTCCTTCACGGAAATCCTCGATAGCTTCTTCGATGGTGTTTAATTGAATCTCGCTCATATTTATTGATTATTTATATCCGAGTTATTTTTTAGCAAATGTAATGAATATATCATATTGATCAGCTCCTTACTGGTCTTTTGTACCATGACGATATCATGCCGTAGCAATTTACGTTGGTACGTAGCCAATAGGTAGATCGGCAATCCCAGTGGGAAGAAAATACCGATAGCCAAGGCAAGTTTCCCGTTTATATGCTTGCTTAGCTTATTATTGTAACCTCCGATGACCGGGTAGTCCATCAATTTATTCAGGAGTAAATTCTGGTCGGAATTACTTAATTCCTCCACGATATTTTCCGTGTCCTGAGCTAACAGTTCCGCTGTGTTATCTTTTCCGCCTTGTTTCCAAAATGTCAGATAATTGATCCAACGTTTATGGTTTGCCAGATAAGTCGTGCTTTCTTCCACTAATTTCTCCAGTTGAGGAAGGGTTGCCTCATAATCGGGGGTGTATATGATAACCTCTTTCCGCTCCACTTTTCTCCCTTCACGCTTACCTATTAAGTTCTTCAAGGCATTCACGTAAGTGTCGGCATTCAAGATAACAGAATCTTTTACCGCTTTATAGGTTAGGAATATACCCATAGGTGTTAGGACCACGGAGCTAAGCCACATACCTTCCCATGCGTCCCAAACGCCGTCGCGTGCCATCTTGAAGCCCATATTATCTATAATATAATAGAAGATAAACAAGATTACCGAGATAACGACCGGTACGCCCAACCCACCTTTACGGATGATGGCTCCTAAGGGCGCTCCGATAAAGAAGAACATGATGCAAGCGAACGATACCGTGAATTTCTTATGCCATTCCGTCAAGTGGCGGCGTACCTTATAGGCCTCGTCGCCAACCGTGGCCGCGCGGAAATAATAGTCGGTCTTGATATTCTCGATCGAGGATTTGGCTCGGCCTAATAAAGCCGCTTTACTACTCGGTGCCTGCGCTTGGTAAAGACTGTCGAAATCCAACTGGATGGTAGGAGTGATTACCGGCAATTTTTCCTGCTGCTCGTCTGGTTGCCCCTCGGCTTCACTCTCTTTTTTAGCTCGTAAGGACTTTAGTGTTTTTACGTATGAGGCATCGTAAATGCTTTTTGCGTTCACGTCCTTGATGCTATCCAAGCGTACGCCCATCGAATCGATAGAGGTTTGTAAATCCTTCAAGTTTTTTCCCATATATTGGTTCTGCATGAAAGATTCGTCGGTACGGTTGAAATTCGCGTCGAATTCAATCAAGATATCTTTGCTGCTGAATGATTCTCGTCGATAGGGGACGGCGGTTCTCGCTTGCGTCGTGTTGGCTTGGCTTTTACCTACGTTCTCGAAAGATTCTCCGTTAAATAAAGATAGGACAAGGAATAATTTATCGGCGGATGTCTTTAGCCGTCCGGAGTCCGCTACGATTACACGGGCGTTATTGAATCCTTCCGAATAATCATAGATCATCACGTCTTTTAATAAACCGTCCTTCGGGTCCTTTTTCTTCACATATACATTGAATCCGGGAATATCTTTGTAGAATGAACCTTCCGGAATATCCAATTCCGGTGATTTCTGGCGCATGGAATATAATAATGTATATAGTTTGACTTGGACAACGGGCATTACGTTGTTTTGGAAGAAAAAGGCGCCCACGCTCACAAATAGTAGCGTTACGATCAAAGGACGCATGATATGTATCAATGATACCCCGGCAGACTTCATGGCCAGTAATTCCAGACGTTCCCCTAAATTTCCAAAAGTCATTAATGAGGCTAATAGAATAGCCAAGGGAAGTGCCATCGGGACAAGAAACAAGGCCGCATACATAAACATCTCCGCTAATACAGGGATGCCGAGGCCTTTTCCCACCATATCGTCGATGTATCGCCAAAGAAATTGCATCAACACAATAAACAGACAAATACCGAATGTCATAAGAAACAACGGCAGGAATGTCTGCAGCATAAATGTATATAATCGTTTTATTCTCAACATTGCCTAATCTGGTTGAAGTGGCAAAAGTAGTGTAAAAAACGATAACACCCCACAGATTTCTGTAAAACTACTCTAAATACCAAGCGTTCGCTTCAAATCTTCCACTTGCGAGTCCCATAAATTAATGGAATCTTTTTTCTCCCCGGGTTCGGAGAAATCCGTAATCTCAAGTGCCGTAGAACCTGTTAATTCGATTGTATGGATTATAAATTCGAAATAAGCGTTCTCATCTTCCTCGTCTACCCAGCGGTAACGGATAAAGTTCTCCGGCTTGGAGTCGATCACTGTTGCCTCTTGGGCCTCTTTACTCCATTTAAAGGTATAGAGATTATCATTTATAATGACCTCGTCGGCGAACCAAGCGGAAAGTCCCAAAGCGGTGGTTAGGTGATTCCACAAGCTTCGTCGTGAAACTTTATCGAAAATGTATTCGATATGAAACTTCTCTTTCTTCATTGTTCTTATCCTTATATTTGCCGCAAGATACATAAAAGATTTGAAAACGACTAATTTTAATGATGAAAAAAGTAACTAATAACTAACTGATTAGGTGGAGGCCTTAAAAATTAAGCGAATTTTTTTATTGAAAATGTTGTGTAATTCAAAAATAACCCCTACTTTTGCACCGTCAATAAGAGAGACAGTGACAATAAAATGATGGCGAGATAGCTCAGCTGGTTAGAGCGCATGATTCATAATCATGAGGTCCCCGGTTCAATCCCGGGTCTCGCTACCTAGAAAAGGAGGCCGATTTTTCGATCTCCTTTTTTTATGTCCTTTTTTTTGCTGTCAGATGGTCTTTGGGGAGGATAAAAAAACGGGTCAGTCCGAAAACCCTGTGGGTATGTTAAATCTACCCTGTTAGTTTGCATAATCTAAAAATAAAGAATGGTATATCCCCGACTCCCCTAAACTGTGCTCTGAACGCTTTAATTTTTGCATTGAATGATTCTGCAAATGCATTTGTTTCCCTGTTAACGAAATAGTTTAGTATTGTCTCATAATAGTTCTGCATGGTATTTGTTACGGTTCTGAAACATCCGTATCCAAGCTTTTCTATTTTATTGTACCACAAGGCAAGCTTTCCACGTGCCACATCCTTGTTATAGTGCTTATTGTACACATTGGTCAACTCTATGGCTAAGTCGTAAACTGATTTCAATTCCGGATAATGTTCGAATATGATTTCCGCACGTATTCTTTGGGATTCAGTCCATTTACTAAAATGCTTGACAAGTACATGCTTAGCCCTTGCCAGCAGCTGCTTACGGGTATCGCCATTGGTATACCGAAACGGAACATACTCTATATCTTGCTCTCTGCACCGCTGAATTTCATCGTTCTCTAAATCCCGTGCCATCCAGCGATAAGTAATCCTGAGCTCATCAATTGCCTCATAAAAGAGCTTCTGTACATGAAACCGGTCATTTGTCATAGTGGCGTTTGGGAAAGCCGTCCGGACAATCCGCATCATGGTCGGCGAAAGGTCCAAAGTGACCTCTTTGACTGTCTTGCGCTTGGAGACATGAATCATTTCAAGCACCTTTATGACGTCTTCAGACTTCGTGCCACGTATCATGGCCACAAGTGTACCTTTGCCACCACGTCCCGCACGGTTAGTGACAACAGTATATAATTCTCCGCAGCTCAAAGAAGTCTCGTCAATACAAAGGCTAGGACCTATGTTCTGTTTGAACAGGACATATTCTGAGGCATGATCTAACTGGTCCCACTGTCTGTATGCGCTGATAAACCCCTTGTACTGTGAGGTTAACTGTTTCCCCTTTACCCCATAAGCATCTGCTATGGAGCTTATGCTAGCCGCGGTAGTTTCAATCTTCTTCTTTTAAAAAAGCGACGAACTCAGGAGTGAGTTTCGTCCCTTCGGCCGTAAGATCATCGTAGGTATAGGAAAACGTTTCCCCTGTAGCTTTGTCATACCAGCGGCGACGTCTTACGTGGAGATAAACAGGTTTGCCACGCAGAGGAAAGTCCTGAATCACTTTCTCATCAGTAAAACCATGTGAAATCACAGTTCCACTCTTGTAATCAGAACGTTCCATGTAGTTTTTTTCATCAAGCCAAACTTCAATTTTGACAGAGTCGTCATGCCAACCGGAGATCTCGAAATACTCCATTAAAACTTCGGGGAAGATGACTCGTAGTAACTTATGTAGGTTGCGATTGGAAGGCATTGGACAAATAATTTTAATTTGAACGCAAAGATAGTTCACTTTCGCTTATTAACATAACATACCCACAGGGTTTTCGGACTGACCCAAAAAAACCTGAACAATCTTTCTCGTAAACGATCTTGATTGTTCAGGCAAAATAATTATGTAACCTCGCGGTTATGTTAATTAGGTTTGCCTACATCATAATTTAAGGGTAATTATATATGTAAGCAGGGTCATAGGGTAAAATTTCGCAAATTGCTTTGCTTGATTTATAAATACAAAGATATGTATGTCTAAATGTTTTGAGTGATGGTATTTGTCTCAATAGGAGAATGTATTTCTATCATATAAATAACGCACGCCTCGGAAATCATCTGAAGCGTGCGTTTAGCATATAAAATTTAAATCTAGTTACCCTTGTTTATGTAGTGACCCTGCTGTGATTTTTATATGCTTACCCTAATGTCTGTTGCGAATATATTCATAATATTCATAGGTTGTATCTTTATTTGATCGGTATTTGTATCAGTTTAGTGTGTAAAACTATCAACAGGTGGAGTGGGCCTTGTGATGAAGCGGGTTTCCGTTAATATTTAAATAAAGTTAAGACGGTGTTCGTGTCAATATCATGGGTATTCCTATCACGGAGAATGCGGTTTTTGAGAGAAAAACAGCGCACGCCCGAAATTCTCTAATCTCGTGACGTGCGCCAAAGCATATAAAAATTGAGGGTATCTTAATTCAGTGTTATATGTTGGATAACGGTTGCCCAGTCGGCAATTACAATATTAGCCGAAACTTCTCCAGAGTACTTGAAAGTGATCTCGGTGCGTTTTCCGGGGTTTGCAGCGAATAATTCTCCGTTTTTGTCTTTTTCGCTAGAAAAAATAAGATCACCGTCCTTGTAAAGCTCTATCGTTATATTTTGAGCCGGAAAAATGGCTTGGGCTTCTGTTGTCAAATTACCTTTTTCGTCAAAAGAAGCGGGGAAAGCGAATTCAACCTCTTCTCCTGTTGGGTTGCCATTGTAGTCCAATGAGCTTTTTGTATTTTTAATTCGATATTCAAAATTTCCGGCATTACTCCCTAGATACTTGATCAGTCCTTTCGTTGAAAGCTGGAAAATTGAAGTTTTGCGAATGATTTGTAATTCGTTTGATACGGTGGATTTTGTTGAAGAGTTCTTATGAAGCGTAACTTGTCCATAGAACAAATCGCTCGGAATATTAGCTATGCCGTTATTCTCTTTTAGACTGACTTGCAAATCGGATATAATATTGGCTTTGCTCATGTTTGAAATCTCTTCGTTTCCAGAATTGATTCCACTCCATGCGATCACGGTTATGTCATTACTGTTCGGGCAGTTAATGTCTATAGCCCGGCGAGATAAAATTGTAGATTTGTTTACATTAATCTGCTCGAAGAAATCGTTGTTTTGATCGAAGACAAATAATGTAGCTCCATTCACCTCTCCCTTGGTCGTAATGTCGTTACCATCTGAATTCATTGCTTTTAATACCACGGAGAATGGCACTTCGGCTTGTTCAATAACCTCACTCGTTGTTGCTACTACGTCATTTGAATCATCCGTGCAAGCGGAGAATGACAAAACTGTGAAAATAACAGAAACCGCAAATACGCAATTTGCGAAAAAATTACCCTTTTTCATGACCCTACTTTTTATATGCTTTACCCTTAATCTAAGTGACTTGGTTTTTTTTGACCGCCCCTCAACGGTCTTTCCTTATCACTACATCGCGAATGTATGTATAAAAATCATAGGTTGTATCTTTTATGATGGGTATTTTTATCAAAAAAGTGGGTAAAACTATCATTATACCTCTATGTCCCTTTATTGATGCATGTTTTGGATGATGCTTAAATAATGTTAATTAGTTTATTCCTATCAATTTGAGTGGTAAATATATCATCGCTGGTCCTTACTGATAGCCTTGACTCTGTTGTGTGATAGGAATGCAGTTGTTGTTAACGTCTATTAAAACGCCAGTAAAAAACGTTCGTTTAAATCTTGCGTTTTTATGTGTATAAATTATGAAGTCTCATTGATAATCATGTTATTTTTTTTATTATTTTTATCCAACTGAATAACTGAAATTTAAATAAAATTTTTGACCTTTGTAAGGCTGCAAAAAAGTTGAAGATAAAAACGCAAGATTTAAACGAACGTTTTTTACTGGCGTTTTATATAAATAACATCTTAATAATCAATGATATGAGATCAAAAGGTTTTAAAGCGAAATTTATGATGGCATTTTGGGGCTTGTTCGTTGAAGCTCATTATATTGCTGCGGCCAATGATACAATGGAGGGCTCTCAAGGAATTCTACCTTTTATCATTTTACTGATAGTGTCCATATGTGTAATAGCTTTTTTGAGTTATTATATGTATAGGTTGAAGAAAGAGTATATTGCCAAAGATGGTGAGCTTATGGCGAGAAACGATGAGCTTCTTCGGTCTGTCGATGCGTTAAGCGTAAAAAATCGGGAGATCCAACAAATGTTGGTCAATAAAATCCGTGAGACTGATAATTGGAATAGGGATAATGAGGTAGAACGGGAGGATTTGAAAAAGCGCCTTGAGGAAATGGAAAAGCTCCATAATTCGTTTTTTGTTGAAACGATTCATGAAATGCGTACTCCACTATCGCTTGTGCTTGGTTCGTTGAGTGAGTTGTTGCAACGTAAAAATGATATTGACTCTAGTGAAGCGACTCAATTATTGTCTGCTTACCGTAATACCTTGGCTCTTCAAGACCTTATCGAGCAATTGCGAAATACCCGTCATGGAGATGACGTGGCAAACCATCTTCGGATAGCTCGTTATGACATGATCAGTATAACAAAGCAGATTTGTGATTTATTCGTGGACTGGATAGCCATGAATAATGTGGAATTTCATATTAATACCCAAACCTCTGTTCTTTGGGTCTGGATAGATCGTCGGAAGATGGAGTTTGCCTTGCGTGTACTTTTATCTAATGCGTTAAAAAATACCTACCGCTTTGGAAAGATCTCGATCAATATTTCCGTGGTGCGCTCAAATGGCAAGGCTTATTGTTCTTTCTCTATCCAAGATGATGGGTTAGGAGAAAGCGAAAGTACCCGTTTGGGTTTGAAACAGATCGTGGATATGACAGAATCCTCCGGCGCTATTTTCGAAGGAATTTCATCGGAGGACGAGACGGGAACCCAATATACGATATTGATTCCTTTGGGGAGAAGCCATTATATGGAACGTGCCGTGGAATTCATCGAGCCGGATGGTGATCTGGTAAAGCTGAATGAGATGCAGAAGGAGGAGATCGCCGAGTTGATCCAAGTTGTTCCGAAAAAGAAAGAGACCGGGAAGAAAATGTTGGTGATTGATGACAGTGATCAGATCCGTTGGTTCCTGCGTCATGTTTTTGCCAGTGAGTATCATGTTTCGGAAGCTCATAATGGCCAGGAGGGTGTAGAGATCGCGCGAGTTGAACGGCCGGATTTTATTTTATGTGACGTGATGATGCCCGTTAAAGATGGGCTTGCTACCTGTCGTGAAATCAAAGGCATCCCAGAATTAGCGCAAGTGCCGGTTGTCTTGCTAACCGCAAAGGTAGAGAGTGAGGATGTTATAGCCGGCATTGAATGTGGCGCCGATGATTATATAACCAAGCCATTCGATGTAGAGGTGTTACGAAGTAAGGTAAACAGTTTATTGAAACGTAGGGATGAGATGAGACGTTTCTATACGTCGAATCCTGTAGGTGCGCATCCCGAGGGAGAGAAAACGGTAAAGAAAGATGATTCCCCTTCCAATCTTTTTATGGATGCGGTTATCTCAACGATCGAGAAACATTTGGATGACCCTAGTTTTGAGGCGAAGATTTTGGCGGATTCTTTAAACATGAGTCTCCCTACATTATATAGAAAGATAAAACACTACTCGGATAGTAGTATATTGGAGCTTACCCGTATGGTACGTTTGAAGAAAGCCGCCGAGCTGATCAGTATGCAGCGATACTCTATCCAAGAGGTTTCGGAAATGGTCGGCTTCAACGATACCGCCACTTTCCGTAAGCGTTTTACGGAACAATACGGCGTCACCCCTTCACAGTATCTGCCGGGTAAGAATTAATCGTTTTGCCATTTCCCGAATAATCGTCGGGGAATGGCAAAATTTTTTATTTGTTTTTTGAAACGATATTTTTCAACCTCTTTTTGATAGCCTTACAACGGTGCTAATCAGCCCGAAAATATCCCGAATGAAAATTTATAGTTTTACCTCTTATTTATGAAAGTAACACCTATTTACTTTTTTTTATAGTCTAAATACCTTTGCAATGTCATCAACGAACAACAGATTGGTCATGGGGAAGATTTGAACAAAGAGTTCTTGTTATGTGACTGAAAACTTAAAAAGCAATTGAGAAAGAAAGGTTTATATAAAAGATTTATTAACTCATAAAATTATATGTATATGAAACTTAGAAATTTATTATTCGGGACAATGATCGCTTGCGCATTTGCGGCGTGTTCAAACGAGGATGATCCTATCGTAGGACCGGATCAACCGCAAACAGGAGAAAATAACGCAACATTGACTATTTCTGTGAAAAATGCGGCTAGAAGTTTGACTAAAGCTGCGGCGGGGACACAGACTGAAAATGAAGCTAAAATTACAGACCTAACAGTCGCTCTTTATGATGCTACAACTGGAGAGCTTGTCGCTTCAAGCTCTGATATTGCCACTGAGGACGCTACTGCGGATAATGATGAGATTCAATTTGCCGAACTGACAAAAGGTGCGCAATTACGTGCTATCGCATTTGCTAATATGGGTAAAATTTCATTGACTGGTACTACAATTAACAACTTTGTGTCTCCTGTATATACAATGCCAATAGCCGGATTCGCAGAAAACTATTTACCAATGAGTAGTGGTTTGTCTGATCCATTCACTTTACAAGCAGGTAAAAACTATTATGGATATACTAAAACAGTGGGAGAAGGTGAACATATTCTTGTAGCAGATCCCTTGTACTTGATAAGAAATGTAGCACGCATTGATTTTACGGGACTTAGTTTAGACATGACTAAAGCTACAAAAGATGAATACGTTGAAGGAACTGCGACAATTGTACCAGAATGTGTATTCATCATGCATGGGCGGACGAAGTCCAATGCAGCAGATATGGGTAATGGCAATAGCTGGTGGAATGTCGTTAGCAATACCGTATGGGGTAATGTGTCCGCAACTTATGCTGCTAATGCTACAGATTATGCTTCAGGTTATAGAGGAGATTTCGTGAATGATGACGCTATGTTTACGAATATGAGAGGTTCTATTATTGAAGGATACAAGGCCAGTTTACCAGCCACCGCATTGGTACAGAATATCGCAACTGAAGATGGTGTGTCTGCGACTATCAAAATCGCCCCTAAATTCTATGTGTTCGAAAATCCCCAAGTTAAGGCTGCTCGTGAAATGAATGGTGCTGAAAATTTCAAACCAGAGGATCTTTCAACTGAAATTGTAGTTAAAGGTACTTATAAGCTCGAAAATGCTAAAAAGAGCGGAAGTGATGCAGTATACAACTATGCGGAGAAAACAGCATATTGGCCTATTAAAATTGCTGCGACGAATGAAATGGCAGCAGCTACGGCTGAGTATTTAAAGGATGGAAAGATCCATCGTAATATAATTTACAGTATTGACGCAACTTTAGCCGGTAGAGGATATGATGATCCTACTGTTCCTCCAACAGACTTTGTTGAGTTGTTTGTTAAGACAAAGGTGCTTGATTGGGGTAGCGCAAATCAATCTTCAGTTGTCGAATAATATCTATTCTTTGAATAACGTCCAAAAGGCATTCCTTTTATCGGGAGTGCCTTTTTTGCATGTATAATTCTGGTTATAAATTGATCCGGAGACTACAAAATTTACTATCTTTTCCTTATGATGGCGATCCCATATGTCTTGAACCTAAGAGCCGGAATATTATTTCATGAGAATATCTACAATATCTACAATTCAACCTCATACTTATTGTAAATAAATATGTTATATAGTGGTTGCAGATGGAATAACATCTACAATTTTCATTCTGCATCTACCATGTTTTAATGGGAAACGCAAAAAAATCACTTCCCAAGCTTGCGGACTCGTATATTTAGTATTATACGATTTTATAAGAGACAGACAAAGGGATTAAAGCCAATAAGAGTTTCAATAGGTGAAGTTAGTGGTTTCATACTGAAGAAACTTTTATTTCATACTAAAGAAACAAAAGTTTCTCTATAGCAAAACTTTTGTTTTTCTATGCAAAAAACTATTATTTATTGAAATACAGAATGTTATACATTATTTATCGTTAGTAGTAATTGTTCGTGCTAATCTTTCCGGTAACCTAATGATGGTAGATCGAAGTTTGTAGTGGTAGATGTTCACTATCTACCACCACAAGATAAATTATTTACAATCAAAAGATTACATAAATAATGGTAGATATGGTAGATGATTTGGATTATTTACACATAGAATGGCATCTGGGGCGTGTCCGGAGAGAACAACTTCTTAAACATAAATCTTTTGACTTTCTAACTTTGCCAACGGGCATTGACATATTATATTTATAACAAAAAAGGCATTCCCTGTTGATAGAGAATGCCTTTTGATTATTATTCAAAGAATAAGTATTATTCGATAACAGGAGCTTGAGTAGCTGTACCCCAATTCATGACCATTGTCCTAACAAACAAGTCGGCTGTAGGATCATCCTTTGGCTGCGTAGGATCTGCATAACCATTACCGGCGATAGTAGCAGAAATCTGATAAACCACGTTTCTATGTACCTGACCGTAATACATGTTTTCGCTATCCAATCCATCGAGACCAATCTTTATCGGCCAATAGCGCAAGACAGGAGCATCCTCTTTACCAAATGTCCAAGATGTGTTATCATTCATTATAGCTTTTATATAAACTTCACCACTGACAACCAATTCGGATGCCAAAGTTGTTTTATCCAGGACGAAAGCTTGATCTTCCTCTTCCGGATCTTCTTGTTCTCTGGCCGCTCCTGTCTGATTATTAGGCAACACATAAAAATATAAAGAGTTCGCAAGAGTAATTGCTTTATCTCCGGAAATAGTAGCATCTTCCCAATTCTGAGTATATGTTGTTTCTGCTGTACTCAATGCCTTTATATAATTAGCAGCATCGACAGTTCCAGCAAAACGGCCGAATGAGTTACTAGAGTTAGTCCCGGAATAATAATCATCTCCATCAGCAGTTTCATAAGTAGCGGCAATATTACCCCAAACCTTATCTGGCAGATTGAACCACTCTGTATTACTTTGGCTTTGGTCTGCCACCTTAGCTTTTGTACGACCATGTAATACAAAAACATCCTTAGGCACAAACTTAATCGTTCCTGATTTGTATTTTTGACTACCATCAACCTTGACTTTAGTCATATCCAAATCAAGGGCATTCAATTCCACACGAGCCACATTTCTAATTAATCCTAAAGGTTTTCCAGATTCAATACTGTGTCCTCCTGTAGTGTTTGAGTAACCATAATAATTTTCACCTTCGGCAAGAGTGAATTTAGGGCTAATACCACTACTCATAGGTAACCCATTCGCTCCTTCTCCGGAAAAGACATAGTAAGCAGATGTCAACTCAAAAGAGTTAGCGGTCGCGGTAAGAGCATCCTTTGGAACATTCGCGAAAGCCAAAGCACGATAAGAAGCACCAGCCTTTAATCCCTTAAACTGAATCTCATTGTTTGAATCAGTAACCTCTTCATCCTCATTAGCTGTAAGATCACTAACTTGTAAGAATGTTCCGTCCTCATTATAAAGGGCTACAAATAAATTGTAAATCTTAGCTTCGCCTTCCTTGGCGTTCTCATCCTCGCCGGCTTTTGTCTGTGTGCTCTTTGTTAAGTTTTTCACCACAATCGTAAGATCAGCGGTGCCTGCTTCCGGTGTAGGTGTCGGATCCACGCTAGGGATAGGATCATCCTCGTTTGAACACGCCGCAAATGCGCAAGCGATCATTGTCCCGAATAATAAATTTCTAAGTTCTATTGGGGAATGGTTATAGGGGGGTGTTCTTTAGTTGATTAGGCTTTTGTTGTGTGAAGGGAAGTAACAACTCAGTAGTATTAATTACCCTCAACGTTACTTCTTTAATCGAGGTTTTTATTACATTTGCCGTATGATCTCCCGTCAGGGCGAGACTCCGTTGGAAAAAACAATTTATGTATTGAAGAATATGAATCTATTTGATATGTCCCCATTTAAAGAAAAAGAGGCATACTTCCGACGCTTGCTCGACGTAGCGAATGTGAATGCCTTGTCCCCCAAGGAGCGTGCGACGTACGATGAGAATCTGAAGATCTACCGTGACTGGAAGGCCACGATGGAGTACGCCGTGGAGGAGGCGGAAACAAAAGGTAAAGCAGAAGGTGAGCGTTTGGCTACCCTACGCAACGCTCGTAACATGAAGAAAGCCGGTGTCGATCTTTCATTAATCGCCGAATGCACGGGGCTTTCGTTGGAAATAATACAAAGTCTCTGATCTGATAAGCCAGTTGCGGACTGAAACTATAGCGGATGACACGGATCTTGGGGAGAAGTATCTTTCTTGATCCGTGCCATCCGAATCTGAAGTGATCTCCGTCTCATGCGTCTAACACCCCATTAAACCGGTCTATTGCCTGTCTTTTACTAGCATCGATGATTTTTGCGTATACTTGTGTGGAGATGATGTTCTTGTGTCCTAGTAATTTACATACCGTATACAAGTCAATGCCAAGAGCTAGTGAAAGAGTGGCGAAAGTATGGCGGCTTACGTGAAAGGTCACTTTCTTGTTCTTGATGCCGGCGGCTAAAGTCCAGCCTTTTAATACCTGACATATAATCGTGAGGCTAGGTAGATGGAATATCAAGCCGACCCTGTCATTGTCATTCTCCCTTGCGGGAAGGTGTTTTATCGCTTCCTCGGACAATGGGAGATAAATAGCCTCTTTCGTCTTTCTCTGTATGATCTGTAAACGGAATTTATCATTTCCTTCTTTTTGCATATCTTCCCATCTAAGAGCGGTCAAGTCGCTGATCCGGAGTCCGCAGAAACAGCAGAACAGAAAAGCCTTTTTTACCTCTGGGCATGCGCAATCTGTCCGGATTAACCTCTTTAGTTCCTCTAGGGTCAAATAAGTACGCAGGCTGGTAGGTTTGTGAGGTTTTTCGTCTGTATCCAGCAAACTACAAGGATTCGAGAGGATTAGTCCTTTTTTGACCGCCTTATTGAGTGTGACATTCAGGAGCCGGTAATAACCGTGAATCGTGAAGTCGCTTTTGAGGTAGGGTTGTTTACGCAAGTGAGCGATGAAACCTTTCACGAAACCGGTATCTATGTCTTTAAGCAAGCATTGCGGCATATAGTCTCTAAGATGATTGGCCAGACTTCTTAATCGTAGGGAATAGGCTTTGTCGCCATGCGCGGATTTATCGGTGGACAATTCCGAGAGGAATTCTAAAAGTGTTTTTTTCCCGAGCCCGTTTATCATACGGACACCATAAATCTCGTTCTGAAGATCAATGATCCGTTGTGCCTTGATACTATTGGCCAAGCGCAAAGTGATTCGGTTCTTATCACGGTCTTCAGGGAAACGTTCCGGGGTGAGGTAGAGCTTGAGGAACTCATAATACCTCTTTCCTTTGTAATAGATGTCCAGATATATGGACTGGTTCGCGTTCGACAGTTTCTTGAACCGGAGCTTTACGGGCTCTTTCGCTTTCACCTCATTCTTTTTTCTTGCCATGATTTTGCTGAATTTAAGTGATTATGTAAGTTTTTCAGTATAGTATTTCCTAATTTCAAGGAAATATCAATATGTTTGTTTCCTGTAATTTAGGAAATAAATCCTATCTTTGTCCTATAAAAAAAGAAAATCATGAGGAAAGATGTCATCAAATCTCTTATTGCCATCAAGCAAAGCGAAATTCCGTTTGATGTGATTGAGCGAGACATAAAGTTACCGATCAACCGAAACAAGATCATTACGGTTCCGGGTGTGCGTCGTTGCGGTAAGTCCACATTAATGGAGATCGCTATCAATGGGCTTGTCCGTGAAGGGGTTTCCCCTAGAAATATATTATGGCTAGGGTTTGATGATGAGCGTTTGAAAAATATGTCATCCGATGATTTGGATGATGTGATAGTTTCATACATGGAGATGTTTCCGGATATACCCATAAAAGATGTGTATATGTTTTTCGACGAGATTCAATTGATTAAGGATTGGGAATACTTCGTCTTGCGTGTCTATAAATCTTATTGTAAGAACATTTATGTGTGCGGAAGCAATGCTACCATGCTGTCCACAGAGTTAAGTTCGGCTCTGCGCGGATATCCCTTGGAATACGAGACCTATCCGCTTTCGTTCAATGAATATTGCCGTTTCAAGGGAATCGCCACTAATAGCTATTTGGAACAGGACAGGGCAAGATTGAAGATGGCTTTCGAGGCATACAATCAGGCAAGCGCTTTTCCCGAAATCGTATTGACGTCATCCCGGTCGGAGCAGTTGAAACTGCTTCACGGCTATTTCGACACGATGATATTGAAGGACTTGTCCGAACATTACAAGATATCCAATACGGGTGTGGTACGGTATTTCGTCAAGCGTGTCATGGCCAATCTCACCAAGCCTACCTCCATCAATGCCATCTACAAGGACATCAAGTCCCAAGGGCTTAAAGTCAGTAAGGATGACCTGTATCTTTGGGCTGATTATATCTGTAACATCTTCATGTTCGCACGAATCTCCAAATACGACCGTTCGCTGGTAAAGGAACAGAAATCGCTTGATAAATACTACTGTATAGATAACGGTATGCGTGGTGCCGTGCTTATGCCGCAGAGCAACGACAATGGGAAAAATCTGGAAAACACCGTGTTTATGCAACTGAACCGGATGCGGCTCCCTTCGGACAAGATTACCTACTATCAAGGAAATTGTGAGTGCGATTTTGTGCTTCAACGGGAGGATAACGTGATACAACTCATACAGGTTACTTGGGATATGGTGGATGCGAGTACGAGAGAAAGGGAAATCAAAGGCTTGCTGGAAGCCGCCTCGGTGACCGGATGCGAGAATCTTATCATTGTCACGAAAGACGAGGAAAATACATTCAATAGAGAAGGCAAGGAGATCAAGGTGATCCCTGCATGGAAATGGGTCTTGCTTTTTTCTTGCCATGATTTTGCTGAATTTAAGTGATTATGTATATTTGTTACTAGGATGATCCGAGTACCACCCCGGTAGCATAAAATACACGGATTGAGCCTTTTTCTATAGGTGAAAGTTGCAAAAGGTAGGGAAACCTATCACTTTTATGAAATTGATACATTTGTCTCTTATTATAGAGAGTTCTGCCTATCAGCGCCACGATATATCCTTCCTATTTTTGCCACATATTAAATGTGGAAATAAAAAAATATTATACTATGAGATTCAAGAGATATATTCTTTTATCGTTGGTGTTATGTGGTCTGGTCGCTTGTTCGGACGATAACACGATAGAGATTCCGGAAGCGCCGGTACTGGAGAAAGCGCAACTGGCCTTGGCGATCAAGAGCGAGAAGGGTGCGATGACGAAGGCGGGAGAGGAGGCTACTCCTACGGACGCAGACGTGAATACGCTTACGGTCGGGGTGTTCGGTACGGGTTGGAGTATGGTATATACGGTGAGCGGTGAGGACATAACGACCTCTACAAGTACAGATGTGACCACGCAAGAAATCGGTCCGAAAGAGGTATATGCGGGTGCGGCGGAAGTTGTTGTCGTGGCCAATGCTTCGGCAAATGTTCAGGCAGCGTTGGCCAATGCCGGTACGAAAGACGCGTTTCTTGCTACGGTGATTAAGCTGGAGGAGGAAACTCTGAAAAAAGGTTTGACTATGAGCAGCGAGGTGCTTACAGTAACTTTGGTTGCGAATACGACTAATTGTATTGGTTATAGTACGAAGCAAGGCGATGATATAACCGTAGGGGGTCAAGCCGGTAAAGAAATTTATGGAGCAGGCCCGGTTCGATTAGTCCGCGATGTCGCTTCGATCGCTTTGGCTTCTGCAGAGATCGACAATCTTAATAATGCGAATTATATAAGTAAAGACTTTGTTTTAAAAGAAGTCTTTATCGCCAGTGCGAAGGGTGTTTCCTGCGTAGCTTCCGCATCCAATTGGGGGGGAATAGAGAAAACATTTGACTTTACAAACACAGGTTTTGGATATTCAAATTATATGGTAGGTAAAGAATTCTCAGGATCTCCGAATATCGACGAGGGTTCTTATAAAAAAGGAACTCAGACAAAAAGAGATGAATTAGCAAAGGCTCATACAAAAGACAATACAGCCTTGAATCATGAATTCTATGTCTATGAAAATAAATTGGGAGAGATCGCTGAAGCGGACAAAGCTTCCGCGAACCGGGATTACGCCAACCACACCTTATTGATCGTAAAAGGAGATTATACCTATCTGCCGAATGGTTTGGCTGATACTGAAACTAATTATGTGAAAAAAGAAAATTGTTATTATGCGATACCTGTAGGAGCGGAAGTTACGATTGACGGGAAAAAAGAAGAAAGTTTCTATGTTAGGCGTAACTACAAATACGCGATCTCCTTAACCATCATCGGCCCCGGTTCCGAGATCCCATACGATCCGATGATCTCCGCCAATGTGAGCGCATCCGTGAAAGTGGAGCCATGGAACGTGAAGACTATCCATGAGGAAGTAGAATAAAGCAATATAGGGTAAAATAATTGATAAGAAAAAATTAGGATTATGAAACACATACTGTTTACAAAGGAATTGCTTCTCTCGGCTGTGGCTTTATTCGCTATTATTGCGACTAGCTGTATCAGGGAGGATTTGGATCAATGCTATACGCTCAAACTGAAGGTCGAGAATATCAAGGGAGACGATATAACGGAATACGGATGGATGGAATCTACCGACTTATATATTTTCGACGAGAATCTGAATTACTTGGAGAAACGTAGCTTGGATAAGAACTTTATCCGTTCCCGCAATGAGATCGTTTTGGATGGCTATACCGCCGATCGTAGTCTACGTATCGTGGCATGGGGCAACGTGAATGCCTTGGGTGAAAAGCAATCCGTATCGGAGGCACAGACCATAGAAGACTTGAAAGTGATGTTGAAAAGCCAAGATGGTTTGGCGGTTACCCCGGACAGCCTTTATTATGGTAGCGAACAAGTGTTTACAAAAGCCGGAGGCGTAGCGAAGGAGACTGAGATCGTGATTCGTCCGAAAGTGGGTACGGTCACGATCGAGACCCGAGGGTTGCAAGAGCAACTCGGCAGGATGGGGTTGAGAAGTTCCGTGGATTGCGACTTCTACTTGAATAATACATTAAGTGGTTTTGATTACCGTGGCACGCAGATTGGCGATAGCGTATATTATAATCCGGAAGGTGCGTGGAACGAGTCCGGGGTTGAATGGATAACCCCTACTATGCAAACCGCTTGCCCGGGACAGGATATGGCTGTGTCGATAAGCGCCAATGGAGTCTCGTTAGGCTCGGCCAAGGTAGACGAGAACGGTGATCCTATTTATACGAGCGCGGGAGAGAATACCCATCTGATCCTTGAATGGGGTGAGGGCGGAACCTTATCCGTCCGGGCAACCGTTCGTCCTTGGGGAGTAGTGGAAGAAGATATTCCAATGCATTAAAGGGTACCTCATCATATATAATTAAGAAATACGATACGAACATGAAATTATTAGCGAACATATTTTTATCCGGTTTGGCGATTCTCGCTTGTGTGAGTTGTTCTAAAGATGAGGATCCGGTTCTTTCCTTAGAAGGCGCTAAGCTGTCCGTCGCTGTCAAGGCGTCCGGTACGGCTACGAAAGCCTATAATCCCAATGACGTGAATGAGTTGGAGGGTGAGGCTTATATCAATAATTTGGCAGTGGTAGTTTTTAATGAGACCGGCACGGAACTGCTCGGTTATAAATGGGAGGCTCTTTCCGGGGCGGAACATTCCGCCATAATAGCCGATGTGCCGACAACGAAGGCTGTCCGGGCACGGATCATTGTCTTGGCGAACGTGCCGAGAGATTTATTATCTACCGTTTCTACCTACGATGAGTTCCAGACTCGCTTGATAGACCTCTCCTCGCAATCGCAAACGAACCTAACGATGAGTAGTCAAGTGATCGTTACAAAATCCGCTTTGTCTGAGGAAAATAACTATTTAGGATATGAGGATCTTGGCGATCAGAATGTGGATGGCATCTCCGACCCGATCCTTTTGACCCGTGTAGCCGCACGTATTGATTTGGTGAATATATCCACTCGTTTTGCCGGAACGCCGTTCGCCGGACGTGAGGTGCGAATCGATGCGGTAGGTATCTACAATATGAAGACAAAGTCTTACTATTTCAGTGAGGCGGATTGGGGAGAGACAGAGGCTCCCGATGCCGTGCGAAATTCGGAGAATACCTCGTTCGAGGATCTGTTGGTAAATGATGGCGCTTCGATATCCAATACGCCATTCGTTCATTATGTAATGGAAAATATGAAAAGCGACGATCACACGATGATCGCCGTAAAAGCTACCTTACGGGGAAATTCCAGTTATCAGGACCATACGAAAATCTTCACGGCGGTGATCAATGCGGGTGGCTTGCAGAACGGCTATGATCATAATTTCATCCGTCGCAACTACGTTTACCGTCTCCGTATTTATTTTGACGGCGAAAGTTTCGACAATATTCCCGTAACGCCAGACCCGGGCCCAGGTCCGGATCCGGAACCCGAGGTAGATACCAACTTGAATATAGCCGTGCAGGTAGTAGGCTGGGGCCCGGTAATGCAACATCCGGTAATAGACTAAATTATGGAATCATAGGGAATGAAATTTAGTATAAACAAGAAAAAACAAAAGGATATGAAACTAAGACATTTATTATTAGCCTCCTTCGCCGCATGCACTTTCGCCTCCTGCTCGGACGATAGCTCGAATGGCATCGAGATACCGGAAGAGAACTATCAGATGATAGACGCGAATATATCACTTACGGCTACGGCCTTGGATGGGATACAGACAAAAGCGGTTGATGCAGAAGAAAACGGTAGTAATACAGAGCAATTTATACAAGAACTAACCGCTTATTTATTTTATGCAGAGGGGACTAGTGAGGATGATTATAAATTTGCCGCTATGAAAACGGTTACTGCGAATGGTGCTTATTCCGTAAAAACCATAGAGGATATAGTTGTCAAGGTAAAGGCTACGGCGGCAGGTGAACTTTCCGATACGCAATTGAAAGTGATATTTCTGGCGAATACGAAACTTGCTACGCTTCCTTCTAAATTAGGGGATGTGAAAGCAGCCAAACTTGAAAGTTTCGTTAATTTTATGCAAGTGCATCCAGTGCCCGGTGGTACGCAAACGTATGTACCGATGTTTAGCCAGATAGTTACGATCGGTGGAGGTGGGCATAAGTTGCTTGCTGGAACAAAGTATGATAACTGGGTGAAAGGATCTACGGCCCCTTCTATTATATATACAAACAATGCGACAGCAGGTTCAGCGCATAAGGAGATTGAGAAAAAAAGTGAAGGAGAATGGACTGAAAAAGGTTCCTCTTATGATCCGGCAAATATTTCAGATGCTGATAAAATCCCATTAACCCGTCATGTAGCCCGTGTCCAACTTCAAGCTATTGATTGCGACTTCAAGAACAATTATGCTGACGCGTCATTTGAGTTGACACATGTATATATCGCGAACGCTAGCAATACTTCCCTTATCTATGCTGACGCAGAACCGTATAGTTTGGATAATGCTACTGCTTATTCTCATGGTTGTACTTATACCCGGGATGACTATTTCTTAGTGGACGGTAGTCAAAATGTACCTTCTTTACATTGGACAATGGATGCGGGGGTAGATATCGCAATGACGGGTAATGATCATTCTAAGAATATTTCAAATGGAAACATAAATTATGATGGGACTTACTGGTTTAAGTTTGATGACCAGACAATTGAGGGCGATGAGGGTGATCCTAGTAACAGACATAAAGAGATGCCCCAATTTTATGTGTTTGAAATGAAAGGGAATAAACCGATGCTTTCAGATGATCTGGATAAAAGTGATTCTCCATCTGGAAATATACAGACGATGTTAATTCTTCGAGGCAACTGGTATCCAAATGGGAAAAAAACAGGGTTATCAGACGATAAGAAAGATGTGGTTAAAAGAGATCGCTACTACCGTATACCAATTAAGCAAGATGCGACTAGTGGCATTATTGGTGTACAACGTAATACCATCTATAAGATATACGCTACGATAACCGGTGAAGGCTCTAAGGATCCTGACACAAGCGAGTTGAACGCTTGTATCAGTTTCAGCATTAAGGTTGAGCCTTGGAAAGTCATCACGCAAACTGAGACAGACGTGAATTGATTAAACTCTTTCATAACGATTAATAGCGAGAACGGGGTTCGGAATTTCCGAACTCCGTTTTTTTGTCCTATGATGGATGGATTTGCACCCTGCATAGGTATCCCTATCGCCTAAGATAGCTTTAGCCACACCCTCAAAACGCTACTTCCAATATGCTAGTTTTACCCCTTAAAGTTGAAAGTTACGCCTATCGTGCCGAATAATGGATTCCTCTAATTTTGCTAGCGTAAAACAAGAGAAAAATTCAATCCATTATGAAAATAAAGAATATACTAGCATTATTATGCTTCCTTTGTATTGGAGTGTCCTGCTCCATGGAAGACGATATTTTGAGTGGTGTGGATACGAAAGGTACCGAAGCGAATATCTTAGATACCGAGGCAGTTTTTATTCTATCTCTTTCCGGCAATAGCTCTATGACCAAAGCTGTTGAAACAGAAGATCCCAACGTGGCAACTTCAACGGAAGCTACTATTAGAAACTGTTTTGTTGCTATTATTAAAGATGGCAATGAGGTGTTGTCTTCTTATTGGTACGAAACAAGCGATCTGCAGGCTGCTGCTGACTACACAACGGGTATCACACGGCATATGATCGTAAAAGTACCCAGTAAGAATCAACCAATGCTTAAAGCTTATGCGGTAGCGAACTTGAATGAGGTTACAGCCAATAGCCTATTGGCATGTACAACTTTAAATGATATTAAAGATGTCGAATTGACGGAACAACCCAATTTTTTGGTAAAGCTCGGAGAACAGGCCATTGATTCTTATAAAACAACAGCGCAATTGGCTACTCATGATGACGATAACTGCAACAAGATAACGATTCCTGTATCTCAGAGAGCTGCGGCGTTTGAGTTGGCTTCCTTCAAGGTGGTAGACACAAGTAAAGGAAAGGTGAATGGTGAGTATCTGGAAGTACCGAATGTCGAGGTCGTTTCCGTGCAGATGCTGAACATTAAACAAAGTGCTAAAGTGGTAGGTGAGTATGGCAACTCTTTTTCTACAGTAAAAGATAATATTCTGAAGCTAACCGATGTGAACCCAAATGATCCGAATGAAAAAACATACGGCACTTACGATAAGATTCGTTTTTATGGTTATGATAATACGGATACGAGCAATCAGACTTCCATGAAAATAATCTATAAGGTCGATGGCGTAGTAATGGATTGTACCTATCCGATCAAGACAAAGCCGGGAAATGAAGTGAAAGTCGTTGGCGGGAATCTTTATAAATTATACGTGACAATAGGTAATGCCTCCGAGGATATTGAATTTGTAATTGAAGATTGGATATCAAATACGGTGAATGTCGGTGATATTTTTGGAGGTAAGTAAACAGGGTAAAATAAATATAACATGAAGAAGTTAAAAGATATAGTATTGACAGGATTTCTGGCGCTCTTGGCTTTTACCGCATGTACGGAAGAGACGTTGATAGATGAGTGGCCAGTGGAGACAGGTATGGTTTCAATCCCTTTCTCTGCCGAGGGAGTGGAGACAAAAGCGATAAATGCCGGTGGTACTTATCAGTACGCTACGGCGGATGAACTTAACATAAACAATATTTTCGTCTCCATCTTCAAGAAGGTGGATAACGAGTGGAAATACTTGACTTCTAAGACCGGAACTTTAGGTGATGGCAGTTTTGTCGGGACACAAAGTTCCGGCTCCTTTAAATTGACCGGTTTAACCTTACCGCTTAATACGGAGTTGAAGGTGGTAGCTATCGCGAATCCGTTGGCAGACAAGGTTGCATCTTATGCGAAAATGGACTATGTGACTTTATGTAAAGAATCCGTATCATATCCATCTGATTTAGGAGGAAATGGCTTTTATACATTTAATCCTAAGACTTTAATAAAGGTAGGAGAGGAGAATATGACATTTACGTTAACAAAAGGATTGGTTTCGGGAGGTAAGACCGTTAGCCTAAAACAACTGGCGGCAAAGGTTGAGTTGGATTTAAAAGTGGATTTGCCGAACACGGAAGCTCCTGTGACTACGGGTGAGTGGGCATTTAATTGGGTAAGTTTCAAAATCGTGAATGTAAATACAGCGTCAAAATTGGTTATTCCTGTGAACCCGTTGAATGACCAATTGCAGTTACGTAGTAGTGATGAGGTGAGTATCAATCAGTCAGTCACTGAGGTTAAAATCCCTTTTTATACGTATGAAAGAGCTAAAGTGACTGAGACAGATTTGAATAAAGCTTTATCCGTGGAAATTGCAGGAACTTTCACGGCTCCCAAAGAAAGTATTGATTATAAATATTCCATCCCAATCAATCCCGAATACAAGGCTGGTGAATCTACGAACGGTTTAATCCACGGTAATTATTATCGGGTAACTGGAACCTTGAAACGTTCGACGGGTGAGTTTAAGATATGGGTGGCTCCTTGGGCATCTAAACGAGTTGAGGCAAACTTTAATTAAATAGAAAATTATGAAAACGATGAAATATATATATACTTTATTATTGGGGTTACTAATAACAGGACTAAGTTCTTGTATGGAAAAGAAGATCGGTGGTGGAGATCAAGAAGTGGAGGGTTTACGCTTGTCTTTGAGTATTGCCGCTAGCGATGTGATCTCTCCATTAACGAAAGCTCCGGCTACTGATGCCAATGCTATTAATGATTTGAATATCTTAGTATATAATAAGGATGATAATTCATTAGTTAAAGATTTGTATTTAACAAATAGCGAGTTGAAAGGTCTCTCAGTGGCGAATGACTCCGAGGTGAATGCTATTGATTATGATGTAGCTTTACAAAATGGCTCTTATCGTGTGCGAGTGATCGCAAATGTGGGATCTTTAAGTAATAAATCGTTCGATGAGATCGATCGTTTATCTTATGCTGTTACATCGACAAATCTACCTCAAATGGTAATGAGTGCATCATCAGATAATGTATCTGTTAGCGCAGGAAAAGGTTCTGCCGTTCTTTCATTAAAGCGTATTTACGCTATGATATCCGTATCTGTGAATACTTCTGGATTGAAAGATCGTACGATCAAGCCCCTAAAAGTATCTTTGCATCAAGTACCGGCTACTGGTAAATTGTTTATGAACAACTTAATCCCGGCAAATCCGTCACCTTCAGATTATATAACGGAGGCTGATATGATCGAATTTTCCAATCCGGTAGAGAATGTTAGTTCAATGAAAGATAACAGTGTTTTCTTTATGTATGAGAATAAGCAACCGGATGGTGTCTGCTTACTGAAAGACGGAAAGTATGTAGAGGCATATAAAACCCCGGCCAGTTTAGGTAACACCCCAATAAAGGATGTTGCCACTGTGGAAGCGGATAAGACTTGTTCTTATATTCGTGTGGAAGCGGAGTATTCAGAAATGGGTGCTAGTGGGAAGATTGTTTATCGCTTTTTCTTAGGAGATGACGCTTTTACCAATTTTGCGGTAGAGCGAAACGCCCACTATAACGTGACGCTTAATCTTACCGGTAAGGGCGGGGTTGACGAGGCTTCTTGGCGTGTGACGAAAGATTTTAACTGGGATTTTACGGTGGATGATATTTATATCGGGTATCGGATAGGCTCTATAAGTGATATCCAAGTGAAGTTGCCGACAGACCATGGTTGGTTTGATAATTGTACATGGAGTGTGGAAGGTTCAAATCGTGAGGATTTCCAGATTGGTGCGTATGATAAAAATACGAATACGATTCGAGTTATCACGAAGAAAACGAATATTAGTAGTAAGGATCACATAACTAATACCGTGACGATTACGGCTACAGGGAAGGACGGAAAATCAATCTCTAAAACTGTAACTGTCAATCAAGTTATCCGTTTGGTCGATCCGATAGCTTTCTATAAGAAATGGGACAACAGGGAGCTTGTCAAAGTTAAGGTGCGAGAATTTAATAAGGGGAAGAGAAAGTATGAGATATTGAATTCTATCGGCCCTTGGACAGCTACTATTACCGCCGGGGATTGGTTTACGCTATCTACAGATGACGGACAGTCTGTCGTCGGAACATCGAAGTCTGTTACAGGTACTGGAGGTGATATTGTTTTTAATTATAAACCGAATTCGAGCACAGGAAGTTCTTCCACCAATCGTTATGGCGCTATCAAGGTAACCTATCATAATAACCGTTGCGAGCATATGATTTATTTGCGTCAAGGTTATGCGGATACGCAATTGTTGGATGGTGGGGCAACTTGGTCTTTATTCAATTGTACGACAAAAGGCTCTATCACCAACGCTCCGACCCAATCTGGATATTTTTATCAAGGAGGGGCTTCAGATTCCTATTATACACCATGGGATGTGACTTATGGTAATAAGCATTTGAATTGGAAAGAAAAAACATCGGAGGACATGCGCAATGAAAAATACAAATGGGAGTATGGACGAGGTCCATGTCCGAGTGGTTATAAAGTTCCTGCGGCTAGCCATTACAGTGCTATTAAGAGTGCTACGGAGAAAAATACATTATTTACATATGGAGGATATGTGTATGATGATAGTTGTCCGGTTGAGAATACTCCTTTTGGTTGGCAGTGGGATTCAGAAGGCAATGCGGTTATAGATGAAACTATAGATTGCAATCCGGCTAAAGGGACATTAATGGTTCGTTCTACTGGAGAACCTGTCAATTTGTTCTTCTCTTATGGAAAGGCTGTTATGACTGAGCATGGGAGTGCTGCAGAGGATACAGGGATTGATGAGATTGGTATTGGGTATTTGGGTGGAGGTCGACTTCTCTATAATACAGCCCATCGATATGGGGCTTTTTATTGGTCTGGATCTGGTGACTCTCATGCTGATACGAATATGCTTTTTATAGATTTTTGGTATTCTCTGAATACCAATGTTCCTATTAATGTCGGAACATTAAATACGAATAACGGCATGTTTGTTCGTTGTGTGAGGAGTGAAAAATAAATTGATATATCTAGTTGTAGAGACGCAGCATGCTGCGTCTCTCTCTATTTAACAGAAATCAATCTGACACTTTGTATTCTTAACTCCCGGAGAATCCCTTTTTCCGTCCCGACCTACGACTTGCCTCCAAATACGCAAGAAAAAAACAGTAATTGCTTAGCATATACGTAGATGTTGAAAAATGCCCTTTCATTCTAGCTAAATTAATTCATCGTAATTCATATCAAGTAGGGTGAAAAGGGGAAAAACAGGCTTACGACTGGGGTGTAACGGTACAAGAATGCCCATTCACGACCGCTTATAACCCTATTAGCGACCGCTTACGATGCCCAACGGCACGGTAGGTGTTGCCCAACGCCACCGTATGTGTAGGCTTTTGCCTCCTAATGTGCGTTGAAAACCGTCCTTTTTTATCCTAAAACATGAATAAAGCGGCGCTCCATGTCTTTATTGTGTGGCTTTCGTTAAAAGGGAATGCCACGATATGCGTCTTATATTGATCAAAAGGATCAGATAATGTCCGTTTGGCTAACAGGTTGATCTTTGATACTAAAGTGATATGAATGGCTTATTTTATCTAAACGAGATTTTTTATTCGGAAAATAGTCCTTACCTTTACGACATAGATACGTTTTCTGAACTTCAGCCTTCCCGAGTTCCCTTCATGGCGAACGGACGTGGTTCTGGCAAACGAGCAAACAGGTAAGACTTTTGGGCGGATCCGGCTGTGATTGCCCAATCTACGGGGTTTTCCTTGGAGGAAGTGAATGACCTTGAGAACCTTATCCGCAAGGAGGAGATTAAGAATTAGAAGTGGATGATGCGGATTGATGGTGTTAATAGAATCCGAGTCTGATAAATACAGTATGACTGATAAGGGGCAGGCTTACACAAGTCTGCCCCTTGCTGTCTTTATAAAGTGTCGGTGTTCCTATCACCTTCTTTGAAATGAATAGGTGTTCTTATCAATCAAGGATAGTTGGTAGGTTTACCCTTTAAAGTTGAAACTCACACCTATCGTGCTAAGAAATGTTATAATCTATTTTTGTGATGCAAATTAAAAGTGAAAGGGATGAATAGGAGAGAACTCGTGAAAACATTGGCTGATAAATTGTCGGTTACGCAAGCGGAGGCGATGCGCTTTGTTCAAGCTTGGGAAGAGACTACGACAGAGGCTTTGGAAAGTGATGGCTCTTTGATGCTATTGGGCTTTGGGACGTTCTCCGCTTGGGAACAAACCGAACGGATCGGCAGAAATCCTAGGAATGGGGTGGCTTATATGATAAGAGCTCGTAAAAGCGTGAAGTTTAAGCCCGGTAAGTTATTACTTAAACGGTTGAATGCGAACTCGTCGAAGTGAAGGCATTCACGTATGTATAATAAAAACGAAAAAATATTCGATATGAAGAGAATTCTTTTCCTAGTCCTGCTCTTGGTAGCTACGACAGGCGTTTACGGCCAGAAGTTCGCGGTGAAGTCGAACTTGCTCTATGATGCGACTGCTACGATCAACTTGGGCGTAGAGGTTGGCTTGGCGAAAAAGTGGTCGCTGGATCTATCCGGTAACTATAATGGATGGAAGTTGGGCGATGAGGCTCGTATGAAACATTGGTTGGTACAACCAGAAGCTCGTTATTGGTTGTGCGAGAAGTTCAGCGGACATTTCTTCGGCTTGCATGCGCACTATGCGGATTACAATGTTGGAGGTCTGAAGTTCTTGAGCAAGAATATGGAGAATCATCGGTATCAAGGTAATTTGTATGGAGCCGGACTTTCTTATGGCTATCAGTGGTTGTTGAGTGACCGGTGGAGCATGGAAGCCGTGCTGGGTATCGGTTGGGCTCATCTGGATTATGATAAATATCCTTGCGCCACTTGCGGAACCGTATTGAAAAGCGATACGAAAGATTATTTCGGGGTTACGAAAGCGGCTATTTCTATTATTTACTTTATTAAATGACCCAAGCGATGAACAAGAAGATAAATGCATATATGATGGCGGCTATGATGGCCGTCGTGTCTCCGGCAATCATGGGACAGACTGCCTCGGATGGGGTTAAAGTGATTTGTAACGATGTGGTACAGAAGGGTGACTCGGTATATATCGATGCCGTGGTGACGGTAAGTGGCGATGCGGTGAAATCCCGTAGCTATTTGGAACTGACCCCCGTCTTGGAATCGGCTTCGCAAAAAGAGGGGCTTCCTTCTATTTTGGTGAACGGACGTATCCGCCAGAAAGTATATAACCGTGAGGTCGCTTTGGATAATTTGAACGACGTACCTCATTATACTATCTTGAAAGCCGGTAAGGAAGATCAAGTGGTAAGTTATAAAACCGCCGTGCCTTTTGAGGATTGGATGAAAGACGCACGTGTCGTGTTAGACCCGAATCTATGCGGTTGCGGTAAGGAAGAGGCCGGTAGTCCGTTATTGATCGCTGACAAGATTCGTCGTCGTCCGGATAAGCGCTATGAGGTTCAGCCTACATTCTCTTATATCACGCCGATGGCAGAGACGGAGAAGCATCGTGCGGAGGTCGGTACGGCTTTCTTAGACTTCCAAGTGGGTAAATATCAGATTCTTCCTGATTTCCGTAATAATGCGGTGGAGTTGGCGAAGATCAATAATACGATCCGTACCGTTACAGAGGATAAGAACGTGAAACCGACAGGTATCGTACTGAAAGGATATGCCTCACCGGAAGGCTCTTACGCTAGTAATAAGAAATTGGCGGATAATCGTGTCAAAGCGTTACGTGACTATATCCGCCAGAAGAATGACTTCAAGGCTGATTTCTTCACGATGAGCTCGGAACCGGAAGATTGGGTCGGTTTTAAGGAAAAGGTAGAGGCCGATCCGAATGTGCCGAATCGTAGCGAGGTATTGGCGATTATCGATAGCTCGGATGATCCGGATCGCAAGGAGGCTAAGTTACGTGCCTTGGGTGGTGGCGCCGCTTTCCGTTATGTGCTGAAAGATATTTTCCCTTCGTTACGTCGCTCGGAATATAAGATTGATTATACGGTACGTGAGTTTACGGTGGATGAGGGGCGTGAGATTATCAAGACTCGTCCGCAACAGCTAAGTTTAGGGGAGATGTTCGCGGTGGCTAACAGCTATGAGATCGGTAGTGACGAATATAATAATGTATTTGATATCGCTGTCCGTATGTTTCCGAATGATCCGGTAGCGAATCTTAACGCCGCGAATATCGCTATGGGCAAGGGTGATTATGCTTCCGCTAAGAACTATTTGGCGAAAGCGGGGAACGCCCCGGAGGCGGTTCATGCGAAAGGAGTGTTAAGTATGTTGACCGGTGATTTGACGGAAGCGGAATCTCTATTGAAGCAGGCTCAGGATATGGGAGTAAAGGCCGCGGCGATAAATTTAGAGGAATTGCGCAAGAAAATAGAGGATAATGCGGTATTTGATAGTTTCAACGCTGTAAAATGATAGCTATTCCTCCCTATGTATAGGGTAGAAGGCACTTAATTTGTAAATGTCATGAAGACAAATATTAATAATAATTTCTTTTATATGGAACAAGCATCAGATGTAGTAGAGTTGGTTCTGCCTCATGAGGTAGATAATCCAAACAATGTCTATCTGTATCTGGAAGGAGATGCTTGGTGCGCATACGAACGTTCAGCCTACTATCTGACTCAGATGGAGGTTTCGGTTGTATTAAAGAAAGAAGTAATCCACGATGACTATGACGTGGTTTTACTGAAAGCTTTTTTCGCCGTGAATGATATGTATTTGCCCCTTTCTCCTACGGCTGTGCTGAAGTTGGTTGCCGACGATAAGCTACAGTTCCAGATAAGGGATAGGGTAGAAGGTTTTTCCGAATGGAAAGAGAATGAGTTAAAAAAATTATCTGCTTGATAAGGAAGCGAACGCTTCTTATTTAAGCATGTAAAGTTGAGGGGTGTAACGGTCCTGAAAAGTAGTGATACTTTTCAGGACTATTTTTTTGTATGGGGAGCTTCCCTGTAAATGATCACCCGGCAATCTGGGGAGAGGGTGACGGTAAATTGATTTCCTAAAGCCTCGTTGAGAGTTCCTTGCCACCATGAGGTGAGCTTTCGTTGGCAAATGGGCCAGCGGAGTCCTTCTGTACTAATCTCCCCTTCGGGATAAAGAACGAAAATGGAGATTTGTTGCCCCGGATAAGAAGCGAAAGTCGTTGTTTCTAAGATAGGTGTGAAAAGACCATAGTCGGATAACATCTCCACCCGCTTGAATAAGGGGGCATACTCCATAAGAAGGGATATATTTCCCAATGTATGATCCTCACGCAATCCGGTAGCTCCTAATATGAGAACTTCTCGATAGCCTTGGGCATGGGCGAAGCGGATGGATTTGGAGAGGTCGTTGATCTCTTGGTCCTCTACATGGTGGATTCGGTCTGCGTAGCGTTTGCGCAGGTCGGCGGGTATACTGTCCAAGTCTCCTACGATAGCGTCCGGATGAATACCCTTTTCATAAAGTGTCTTTACGGCTCCATCACAAGCGATAATCGTTTTCGCTTCCTTTAATAATCTCAAGGGTAACTCAGCGGAAGGAAATCTCCCATTCGCTACGATCACACATCCTCTTTCCTTCACTTCCGTATTATCTCCCATAATTCATAAATTATAAATTAAAACTCTTCCCCTTTCTTCCGCCAATTGTAATAGCCCACAATGGCTAGTGTCGCATAGCAAAAATAGAGTAGCATCGTCGGATACAAGCCCCGAAGGTAATAAAGATATACGGAAACGAGGTTTACGATTACCCAAAAAATCCAATGCTCGATAATTCGCCTTGCCAGCATCCAAGTAGCGACAATGCCTACCGACGTGGTGAACGCATCGCCTACGGGGATGGGAGAGTCCGTGAATTGATGAAGGAGATACCATAAGATGGCGAATACAACGGCCAATGTTCCGATAATCCCCACGAAAAGCGGAAGGCTCAGATGGGTGTATAGGATACGGTCGGAGGGAAGACTGTCGTTTTCCGTGTGTATCTCATGTTTCTTCCGGGTCCATTGATAGAAACCGTATATGCTGATTCCTACGTAATAGGTTTGCAATCCCATGTCCGCATAAATCTTAGCGGACAGGAAGACAAAGACATACACGAGGGAGGTGAGGAATCCCACCACCCACATGCCCTTATGTTGTTTAATCTCTAGAAAGAGATAGAGCAGACCGGTTATTACTCCGAAGTATTCTAGCCAAACCATTTTAGTAATTGATAATTGATAATTGAAAATTAAGTTAGAATTTGAAGGTGATCCTGGCCATGGCGTTCGTGCCGGCTTGGGTGAAATAACCGTCATCCTTTTTACGTGTGCCGTTTTCGATATACGAGTATACCCATGCGTTGGTCTCGTACTTCTCGTTGAAGAGGTTGTTGATAGTCACGTCTAGGGTTATTTCTTTCATGAACTTAGGCTGGAAGGCGTAACCGATACGTAGGCTATTGATAAAGTAGGGATCGATGGAACGATCCTTGCTGCTTGAATTGTCTATGTATTGGCGGCCTACTATTTGTGAGTTGAAACTCGCGATAAACCCTTTGTAAACGAAATCGAACATGCTGTTCGCTATTAGATTGGGTGAGAAAGCTATATTCGTTGTGCCTAGATCATTGATCTCTTGTCCTCCGGTATCCCAATTATCCACGTATTCCACGAAATGCTTGATTTTATTTTGGCTGAGGGTTACGTTCGCGCTCCAATTCAGCCAAGAGGTGATTTGTACACCTCCGGTAAGCTCGATACCCATTCGGTAACTATCCTTTATATTGGAAGTGAGGGCCTCGCCGATCTCGCTGATCTTGCCGGTCAGGATCAATTGGTTGTTGTAATCCATGAAATAGAGATTGGCTCCAAACCGGAAACGGTCGTTACCAAAACTATAACCGGCCTCGTAATCATATAAGGTCTCGTGGGTAGGACGTTCCTCGGGGCCTGCCTCCGTGAAATTGTCACGGTTCGGTTCCCGGTTAGCGACGGAGAAAGAGACGAAGGCGTTATGGCCATTGTTATGGAAGTTTATTCCGGCTTTCGGGTTGAAGAAGTTCCAGTTCTTACGAATGTCCAGTCCTTCCCCGGCTTTGTCATCGTTTCCCTTAATGGTGTAATGGATCCCACGGTATTGTAAGTCCAGATAGCCGGTGAAAAGAGGGGAAAGACGTTGAGTCAATTTAGCGTATGCGTTGTAGTCTAATTTCTTACCGGTATTGCGATAATATTCGTAATCCGGTTGTGGCAAGACGTTTGCGCTTTTGGTCCACATTACCCGGCCAAAATGATCGCCTACATAGTGGTTGACGGCGGTTCCCAGCGTAAGGCGGGTATTGTCACGTTGATAGTTTGCGCTATAAACGGCTCCATAGAAATAATTGTCGAGCCATTTACGGCGCACAAGGTCCGTCTTTTTTACGGTATTACCCTCCGGATCGATATATTCCGGTAGCTTATAACTGCTGAATTTGGCTTTCGATTTATAATCCTCGTAATATCCATTTCCGTCGGTGTAATGAAGGGTCAGGTTCATATTCCAGAAATCTCCGATACGCTGGCTGGCCATTAAATGGTAGTTGTGTTGCCAATAATTATCCGTCTGGTTATTATAAAACTTCTTCACTCCATCTTCCTCATATTCTCCGCATGGATTATAGCTACGATCTGTGTCAAGTAAATAAGACGGAACGCCGTTCCATGCTTGATAGGTCTTCTCGCTGTTCCCGAAGGCTTGGAATTTAATCAATGTATTATCGGCATAGAAAGCGGCGGAGGCATAGTAAGAGCTCATACGGGCGGAGGCGCGATCGATAAAGCCGTCGCTACGGATATTGGAGTAGCGGGCGTCGAAAGCGAAATGATCGTAAAGTAATCCGGTGCCGCCTTTTACCGTATGCTTCAGAGTACCGAAAGAACCTGCTGATACGGAATATTCGCCGTAAGGCTTTAAGGACGGTTTCTCGGTCTGCATGGCGACCGTAGCGCCAAAAGCCGCGGCTCCGTTCGTAGAGGTTCCGGCACCTCGTTGGATCTGGATCGATTCTACCGAGGAAGCTATATCGGCCATATTAGCCCAGAATACGGTATGAGACTCGGAGTCATTAACCGGTACGCCATTGATCGTGATATTGATACGGTTCGCATCTGTACCCCGGATACGAAAACCGGAGTAACCGATACCCGTTCCGGCATCCGAGGTCATGATAACAGACGGGGATTGGGAGATAAGGAATGGGATACCTTGCCCGTTGTTCCGGCTGCTTAGTTCTTGTTTGGAGATGTCGCTATAAGCTACCGGGGTCTCTTTCCCGACTTTGGTAGCGGTAATAACCACTTCATCTAAAGATACGTCTTTTGAGATTTTCAAGGAGTCGACCGGACTGGGCATTTGTGCCTTGGCGGTTGTAGCCAGTAAGGAGCCGGCCAAGATAACCAATACATTTTTCATCTTTTCATCTTTTTGCTTTAAAACTAAATAGATGAATAGAAAGGATGGGAGAAGCATGAATCCCTACGACAGCATTACCTGTACAGGTTCTATGGGTATGATCTCAGCCCGCTCCTTTCGTGAAGGATTCCGCGAGCACCCCTTCGTATTCGGCAGCAAAGATAGGCATAAAAGTGTTAATAAATATTACTATCAATAGTAAATCGGATTTCTATAGATATTAATTCTGATTACTATCGATCGTAATCCGGTTTGTGTCGTATTAATTTTTTCTGCAAAAAGATGAGGATATTTTGAGAACTCATTGATTTTTTGTATATTTGCGGGCGATTAAGTGAAGTTGAGGAGGGGGCGGGTAGTCCCCTTCTTTTGTTCTTAACAGATATGTGTATGATAGAAAAGAAAGTGGTAAGCCAATTAGTAGAGGAAAAACTAGCCTCTTCAAGCAATTATTTAGTAGACGTAGTGATTAAACCGGGGAACCTGATAGTCGTTGAAATTGATAACGATGAAGCGGTAAGCATTGATGATTGCGCTGAGTTGAGCCGGTATTTGGAGGAGCATCTGGATCGTGACGTCGAGGACTATGAGCTGGAGGTTGGCTCCGCCGGCATTACTTCTCCTTTTAAGGTACTTCGCCAATACGTCAAGAACATCGGAAACGAGGTGGAGATGCTGTTGAAAAACGGCTCGAAGCTGACAGGTGTGTTGAAATCTGCCGACGAGAACGGTGTGGTTGTCTCTGTCGAGAAGAAGGTGAAACCGGAGGGCGCTAAGCGGAAGGTAACCGTGATAGAGGATGAGTCGTATACATTTGATGAAATAAAATATACAAAATACTTAATAAGATTCAAGTAAGATTATGGCCAAGAAAGAGGAAACAATCAGTATGATTGACACCCTTGCGGAGTTCAAGGAGTTGAAGAATATCGATAAAGATACGATGATTAGCGTTTTGGAAGATTCGTTCCGTAACGTGATCGCCAAGATGTTTGGCACGGATGAGAACTATGACGTGATTATCAATCCTGAGAAAGGTGATTTCGAGATCTGGAGAAACCGTACGGTTGTGGCTGATGATGAATTGGAGGATGAGAACTTGCAGCTTACGTTGACGGAGGCCCGTAAAATCGACGCCGACTGTGAGGTGGGCGAGGAAGTGACCGACGAGGTGCATTTCGCGGACTTCGGACGTCGTGCGATCTTAAACTTGCGCCAGACTTTGGCTTCAAAGATACTTGAATTGCAGAAAGACAGCTTGTACGCTAAGTATAAGGATAAAATCGGCCACATCATCGCCGCTGAGGTTTATCAGGTGTGGAAGAAAGAAATCCTGTTGCTGGATGACGATGGTAATGAGTTGCTACTGCCGAAATCCGAGCAAATCCCGACCGATTTCTATCGTAAGGGAGAGACCGTACGTGCGATCGTTCAACGTGTGGATAACTATAATAACAACCCGAAGATCCTTCTTTCCCGTACGGATAAGGTCTTCTTGCAGCGGTTGTTCGAGTTGGAGGTTCCGGAGATTAATGATGGCTTGATTACGATCAAGGCGATCGCCCGTATCCCGGGAGAGCGTGCCAAAGTGGCTGTCGAGTCATACGATGACCGTATTGACCCGGTGGGTGCTTGCGTAGGTATGAAAGGCTCTCGTATACACGGAATCGTTCGCGAGTTGAGAAACGAGAACATTGATGTGATTAATTACACCTCAAATCTCTCTTTGTTTATCCAGCGTGCTTTAAGCCCGGCTAAGATCTCTTCTATCCGTGTGAATGAGGAAGAAAAGAAAGCTGAGGTTTATCTACGTCCTGAGGAGGTTTCTTTAGCGATCGGTAAGGGCGGTCTGAATATTAAGTTGGCTTGTATGTTGACTGAGTATACGATTGACGTATTCCGTGATATCGAAGGAGCGGACGAGGAGGATATCTACTTGGATGAGTTCTCCGACGAGATCGACAGCTGGGTGATCGACGCACTGAAGAATATAGGATGCTATACGGCGAAGAGTGTCCTTGCTATGAACCGCAATGAGATTATTGAACGTGCCGATCTGGAAGAGCAGACCGTGGACGATCTTTTAGCTATCTTATCCGCGGAATTTGAAGATGAAGGTAACGAATAAGTATTACGACAAAGTTAGATATGCCTATAAAATTAATTCAAGTACAGAGAAAATTGAACGTGGGAATCAACACGGTGGTTGAGTTCCTGCACCGGAATGGGTTCTCGGTTGAGGATAATCCCAACACGAGGATCAGTGATGAACAGTATGCTTTGCTCGTAAAAGAGTTTGGAAAGGATCTGCCTGAGAAAGATCGTAATTTTGCGGCGGATCGTGCGCAGAAAGAGGCTCCTTCTGTGAAAGAAGAGAAGACTGCGGAAATAAAGACAGTGATACCGGAAGAATTCAGGCCTAAGATCGTAATGAAGGGTCATATCGATTTGGATGGTGGACAACATAAAAAACAGCAGGAAGAGCCGAAGGCTAAAGAGGAGCCGAAGGTGAAAGAAGAGCCTAAGGTAAAGGAAGAGCCGAAAGTGAAGGAAGCGCCTGCCGCTCCCGCTGCTCAAGCTCCTGTTAAACCCGCGCAGCCTGCGCAGGCTCCCACGGAGAAAAAAGAAGAAAAAGTTATAGTAGTGGAAGTGGAAAAAGAAAAAACCGTAGAGAAGCAACCGGTTGTTGCGGAACCTAAGGTGGAAAGTGTGAAACCGGAACAGGAAGTAGAGAAGACCGAGGAAAAAGACGATAATCTTTTCCGTTTGAACTCGGTTAAATTGGAATCAAAGATCAAGGTAACCGGTAAGATTGACTTGGATGCGCTTAACCAATCGACTCGTCCGAAGAAGAAAACGAAGGAGGAGAAGCGGAAAGAGCGTGATGAGAAGCAAAAGTTTAATAACAATCGGCCGGGTAATAATAGCAACGGTCCGGGCGCTCCTCATAAGAGTCCGAATTCGCCTACTTTGATTAAACCGAACGCTCCTGCTAAACCGGGTGAGGAAGGTGACGCTAAGAAGAAACGTAAACGTATCAAGAAAGATCGGGTAGACGTGAATAATACGCCGGGTACGAATTATCCGCGCCCGAATCGTGACGATCGTCCGAATAACGACCGTAAGCCTCGCTTGAAGAAGCCAGTGAAAGCGGAAGTTAGTGAAGAGGATGTTCAAAAGCAGATCAAGGAGACTTTGGCTCGCTTGACCAACAAGAATAATAAGAATAATAAGGGGGCTAAATACCGTCGTGATAAACGTGACGCCGCTGTGAAACGTGAGCACGAGTTGATGGAACAGGAAGAACTGGAAAGCAAGGTATTGAAGCTGACCGAGTTCGTTACGGCCAACGACTTGGCGAACATGATGGACGTATCTGTAACGGAGGTTATCGGTACTTGCATGAGCATCGGCCTTATGGTTTCGATCAATCAGCGCCTGGATGCGGAGACGATCAATATCGTGGCTGAGGAGTTCGGTTATAAGACTGAATATGTAAGCGCGGATGTTGTCGAGGCGATCAACGCTGATGAGGAAGATGATAACGAGGAGGATTGGGTAGCCCGTCCGCCTATCGTAACGGTGATGGGACACGTTGACCATGGTAAGACTTCTTTATTGGATAATATCCGTAGCGCGAACGTAATCGCCGGTGAGGCCGGTGGTATCACGCAGCATATCGGAGCCTACAACGTGAAGTTGCAGAATGGCCGCCGTATCACGTTCTTGGATACTCCGGGTCACGAGGCGTTTACCGCTATGCGTGCCCGTGGCGCGAAGGTGACGGATATCGCGATTATTATCGTGGCCGCTGATGATAACGTGATGCCTCAGACGATTGAGGCGATTAATCACGCTTCGGCTGCCGGTGTTCCTATTGTTTTCGCTATTAATAAAATCGATAAGCCACATGCTAATCCTGAGAAGATCAAGGAGGAGTTGGCGAATATGAATTACTTGGTGGAAGACTGGGGGGGTAAGTACCAGAGTCAAGAGATCTCCGCTAAGAAAGGTATCGGTGTCGAGGAGTTGTTGGAGAAGGTACTGTTGGAGGCCGACCTGTTGGATTTGAAAGCGAATCCGAAAAAACGTGCGGTTGGTTCTATCATCGAGTCTTCTTTGGACAAGGGACGTGGCTATGTATCTACCATATTGGTGGAGAACGGTACGTTGAAGATGGGAGATATCGTTTTGGCGGGAACTCATCAAGGACGTATCAAGGCGATGTTCAACGAGCGTAATCAACGGGTGGAGAAGGCTGGTCCTTCCGAGCCGGTATTGATCCTCGGTTTGAATGGTGCTCCTCAGGCCGGTGATACATTTAATGTATTGGAGACTGAGCAAGAGGCGCGTGAGATCGCTAACCGTCGTGAGCAATTGCAGCGTGAGTTAGGTCTTCGTACGCAGAAGATGCTTACCTTGGATGATATCGGACGTCGTATCGCCGTGGGTAACTTCCAAGAGTTGAACGTGATCGTGAAGGGTGATGTGGATGGCTCCGTAGAGGCTTTGTCCGACTCCTTGATCCGTTTGTCTACCGAGGAGATTCAGGTGAATGTAATTCATAAGGCGGTTGGCCAGATTTCCGAGTCGGATGTGGTTTTGGCAGCGGCTTCGAACGCTATCATTATCGGATTCCAAGTTCGTCCGTCTTTGCAAGCACGTAGAAACGCCGAGAAGGAAGGTGTAGAGATCCGTTTGTACTCTATCATCTATGATGCGATCGAGGAGGTGAAGAGCGCTATGGAAGGCATGCTTTCTCCGGAGATCAAGGAGGAGATTACCGCTTATGTGGAAGTTCAGCAGGTATTCAAGATCACCAAGGTCGGTACGGTTGCCGGATGTATGGTTAAGGAAGGCAAGATCAAGCGTACGAACAAGATCCGCTTGATACGTGACGGTATCGTGATTTATGCCGGCGAGCTAGGCTCTTTGAAACGTTTCAAGGACGATGCGAAAGAGGTCGTGGCTGGCTTGGATTGCGGTTTGAATATTACGAACTTCAACGATATCCAAGTGGGCGATATGATCGAGGCTTACGAAGAGACAGAAATTAAGAAGACGTTATAACGATGAACTGGTTGGACATTACATTGCTATGTCTGGCAGGGATAGGATTTGTGAAAGGCCTGTTTGATGGAATCATCAAACAGGTTGTTTCGCTTATAGCCCTAGTGATCGCGATCTTTTTCTGCGGAAAAGCGGCGGCTTGGCTGAAAGGATATATCTTGGCGTTGGGTTGGTTTCCGGAAGAAGGGGTTACGATCTTGAGTTATATAGCGGGTTTTATCTTGATTATGGGGGTATTTATCCTAGCGGGTGAACTGGTTACCAAGGTGGTAGGGGCGACACCGTTGAGTGTTATAAACCATTTGTTTGGTGGTTTTTTCGGGTTGCTGGTCGTTTTGGTCTTTACCAGTTTGCTGTTGAACGCACTGGAGTTCGTGGATCGTGGATCGGTCTTGATTCATCGCCAATCAAAGATAGAATCTCGTTTTTATTATAGCGTGAAGCAAATAGTACCAACAATTTTCCCACATAATTTGTTTTCATTAGGAGAATGAAGGGCTTTTATCAATGGTTAATTTTTAATTATGCAGGATTCAAATCATATAATTAATGAGGTAACGAGCGGAGATTATAAATATGGCTTCGTTACCGATATTGATACGGAGGTGATTCATCGTGGATTAGACGAGGAGACAGTCCGTATTATCTCTGCCAAGAAGAACGAGCCGGAATGGTTACTCGAGTTCCGTTTGAAGGCTTTTCGCCATTGGCAGACGTTGGAGATGCCTACATGGCCTCACTTGAATATCCCGCCGATCGATTATCAGGACATTATCTATTATGCCGCCCCTAAGAAAAAAGAGGGACCAAAGAGCTTGGATGAGGTAGATCCTGAGTTGTTGAAAACATTCGATAAACTGGGTATTCCTTTGGAAGAACAGAAACATTTAAGCGGAATGGCGGTAGATGCCGTGATGGATAGTGTTTCCGTGAAGACTACTTTCAAGGAGAATCTTGCGGAGAAGGGGATTATTTTCTGTTCGTTCAGCGAGGCTGTACAACATCATCCGGACTTGGTGCAGAAATATTTGGGCAGCGTGGTTGGTTATCGTGATAATTTCTTCGCCGCCTTGAATTCGGCCGTGTTCTCGGACGGTTCGTTTGTTTATATACCGAAGGGCGTACGTTGCCCGATGGAGTTGAGTACGTATTTCCGTATCAATGCCGCTAATACCGGACAGTTCGAGCGTACCTTGATTGTCGCTGACGATGAGGCGTATGTAAGTTATCTGGAAGGATGTACGGCACCGATGCGTGACGAGAACCAATTGCATGCCGCTATCGTGGAGATCGTGGCGAACGAGCGTGCTGAGGTGAAGTATTCTACCGTACAGAATTGGTATCCGGGTGATAAGGAAGGTAAAGGCGGTATCTATAACTTCGTGACGAAACGAGGTTTGTGCAAAGGTGAGGGTAGCAAGATCTCTTGGACGCAAGTAGAGACTGGTTCGGCGATCACTTGGAAATATCCGAGCTGTATCTTGGCGGGTGATAACTCGGTAGGTGAGTTTTACTCGGTTGCCGTGACCAATAATTACCAACAGGCCGATACGGGTACGAAGATGATCCATCTGGGTAAGAATACGAAAAGTACGATCGTATCCAAGGGTATCTCTGCCGGTCATAGCCAGAATAGCTATCGAGGATTGGTAAAGGTGTCCGCCCGTGCGGAAGGCGCCCGTAACCATAGCCAATGCGATAGTTTGTTACTAAGCTCTACTTGTGGAGCTCATACGTTCCCTTACGCTGATATTCAGAATGAGACGGCGATCGTGGAGCATGAGGCTACGACGAGTAAGATCAGCGAGGAGCAATTGTTCTACTGCCAGCAACGGGGTATCTCGGTAGAAGAGGCTGTCGGTTTGATCGTGAATGGATATGCCCGTGAGGTAATGAATAAGTTACCGATGGAGTTCGCCGTCGAGGCTCAGAAATTACTAACGATCTCGCTGGAAGGCAGCGTAGGATAGAATAATTTTCAATTTTCAACTTTCAATTTTCAATTAGAAAAGATGTTAGAGGTTAAGAATTTACATGCCAACGTAAATGGCAAAGAGATATTGAAAGGTATCAACCTGTCGGTGAAAGCGGGTGAGGTACATGCTATCATGGGACCGAACGGTTCCGGAAAAAGTACGTTAAGTAGTGTATTGGTAGGTAATCCCGCTTTTGAGGTAACGGAAGGAGAGGTTATCTTCAACGGTAAGAATCTGCTGGATCTTTCTCCCGAGGATCGTAGCCGTGAGGGTATTTTCTTGAGCTTCCAATATCCGGTCGAGATCCCGGGAGTTAGTATGGTGAACTTTATGCGTGCGGCGTTGAACGAGCACCGTAAATATAACGGTCTGGAACCGGTTTCGGCTACGGACTTCTTGAAATTGATGCGTGAGAAACGTGCGATCGTCGAGCTGGATAATAAACTGGCCAGCCGTAGCGTGAACGAAGGTTTCTCCGGTGGAGAGAAAAAGCGGAACGAGATCTTCCAGATGGCGATGCTGGAGCCGAAATTGGCGATCTTGGATGAGACGGATAGTGGTTTGGATATCGATGCCTTGCGTATCGTAGCGCATGGCGTGAACCAGTTGAGGACTCCGGAGAATGCCGCTATCGTAATCACGCACTATCAGCGTCTGCTGGATTACATCAAGCCGGATGTGGTTCATGTGCTTTACAAAGGCCGTATCGTGAAGACCGCCGGTCCGGAATTGGCCTTGGAACTGGAAGAGAAAGGTTACGACTGGATCAAGAAAGAGATGGGAGATGAGTAATATGAAGGCCGAGCAACAATATATCGATCTTTTCGCCCAATGTGAGGATCTGGTATGTCGTCATAGTACGCCGGTGATGAATGCCCTTAGGGCTGATGCCTTGGCGAACTTTGAGCGACTCGGATTCCCCTCCACGAGAAGCGAGGATTATAAATATACGGATGTAGCCCAAGCGTTCGCTCCGGATTACGGTTTGAATATCAACCGGGTCGCTATCCCGGTGAATCCTTATGACGTGTTCCGTTGTGACGTGCCGAACCTGAGCACATCGTTATACTTTGTCGTGAACGATACGTTTTACGATAAGGACTTACCGAAAGCGCATTTGCCGGAAGGTGTGTATGCTGGAGGGTTGAAGGCTTTTACGGAGCAATATCCGGAGATCGCTTCCAAGTATTACGGAAAGGCGGCGCCGAGTAGCAAGGATGGTATTATCGCGTTGAATACGATGTTAGCCCAAGATGGTTTCGTGGTGTATGTACCGAAAAATGTCGTGGTTGAGCGTCCTATCCAATTGGTGAATATTTTCCGTAGCGATGTGGATACGATGGCGAACCGTCGTGTTCTGGTGATTATGGAACCTCATTCGGAAGCGAAGCTATTGGTTTGCGATCATAGTATCGATGACGTGAAATTCTTGGCGACTCAAGTGGTTGAGATTTTCGCGGAGGAAGGTGCTCGCTTTGATTATTATGATTTGGAAGAAAGCAGCGAGTCTACGACCCGTTTCTCTTCCGTACACGTAAAGCAGGCGGCTTCGACCAATGTCTTGGTAAACGGTATTACGTTGACGAATGGCTTGACTCGCAACAATTATTATGTGGAACTGAATGGCGAGTATGCCGAGTCTACCTTATGCGGTATGTCCGTTCTGGACAAGGAGCAACAGATGGATACCTATAGCCATATCACCCATGCGGTCCCGAATTGTACCAGCAACGAGTTGTTCAAGAACGTACTGAATGATCATGCCGTAGGTGTCTTCAGCGGACGTATCTTGGTGAAAGAGGATGCCCAGAAGACCGCCGCTTACCAGACGAACCGTAATCTGTGCGCTACCCGTGAGGCCCGTATGTACAGCAAGCCGCAATTGGAGATTTACGCGGATGACGTAAAATGCTCGCACGGTATGACGACCGGTCAGTTAGATGAGAACGCTTTGTTCTATATGCAAAGCCGCGGTATCCCGCGTGACGAGGCCCGTATGTTATTGAGCGTGGCTTTCACTTCCGACGTGATCGACCATGTACGCTTGGAGGCGTTGAAAGACCGTTTGCATAAACTGGTAGAGAAACGTTTCCGCGGTGAACTGGCTAAATGCGCCGGTTGCCGGATTTGTAAATAATCGCGAATAAGAAGAAAACAGTAATCAGACATGGATTATCCCGACGATCATGTAGGGAACCATGTCTGATTTTTTTATATCTTTGGCAGTGACTAATCACAAAGAAGAAAGGAATATAGTATGACAACGATGGAACTAGACTCCCGGAGGATGGAGTTGATTCGCGATATCATGGAAACCGATAGTCTGGAGGTACTAGATAAGGTAAAGCGTGCCTTTAACCGTGCGATCAAGAGCGTGGAGGCGAAACGTTTCGAACCGATTCCCGGTGTACCCAGTACCTTGGAGGAGGTGAAACAGGATATCGCCGAGTTCGAGGCTGAACTTGATGCCGGGACCTTGGTGGTTGTCCCGCATGAGGAGGTGATGAGAGAGATGAGAGAATTAATCGCCTCATTATGAATCATACATGGCAACAAAAAGCACGAGGAGAGCTGACTCGTGCTGTAACGTATTGTACTCGTACTTTTGGAAAACGAGTCGCTGAGAAATTTGTGGATTTGATAGACCATCAAGTTTCTTTGATCTTATTAAATCCCTACATGGGGCAACGAATCCCCGGGTTGGACACCCCTCGTCGTCAACTCCGCAGCCTAGTCGTTCATGAGCACTATCAACTGATTTATTATGTAGATGAGAAAAAGCAGCAACTATATATTGTCTCTTTATGGGATACACGTCGTGATCCTCTAACTTTGACGCATCGGATACAGCGAAAAAAAAAGTAATAACTTTCTAAAACCACCAACTTATGCAATTAACACACATCGCCCTATGGACGAATCATCTGGAACGTTTACGGGATTTCTATGTAAAGTATTTCAACGGTAAGAGTAATGAGAAATATGTGAATCCAAAGAAAGGGTTCGCCTCTTATTTCGTCTCTTTCGAGAGTGGCCCCGCTTTGGAGATCATGCAACGGCAAGATATTACTGAGGCTTACGACAAGGATCATATCGGCTTGGCTCATCTGGCTTTTCATGCGGATACGAAGGAGCAAGTGGATCAAATGATCGAACGTTTCCGGATGGATGGATACACGATCGCCGGTGAGACCCGCACTTCCGGGGATGGTTACTATGAGGGGGTAATCCGAGATCCTGACGGAAATATAGTAGAGATCGTCGTGGGCGGGGAGCCGGAGATACAAGTAGCTTTATTTCCTCCTTATGAGTTACTGCTGGAAGCCGATCCGGATCGGGAGAAAGTAGAGGCTTACCTAAAGGATTCGGATTGCTTTATCGCTACGGTACGAAATTCCGTTGCCGGCGTGATCGTGGTTCGCAAGGAGGAGGGTGGCAAGGCGGAGATCATGAACCTTGCCGTGGCGGATATCTTCCGTCGGCGAGGAATCGCCCGGAAACTATTACGGCATGTATCTAATAAATGGGCTCCGGCTCAAGATGTCGAGCTTTTGCGTATTTGTACCGGAACCTCAGCCGCCGGCCCGATGATGCTTTATCAACAGGAAGGCTTCGACTTGGTAGCCGTAGATCGCGATTATTTCGTACGGAACTATGCCGAGCCTATCTGGGAGAACGGCATTCAATGCAGGCATCAATTGATTCTTGAAAAGCGATTAAAATAGTATATATGAAAAGAAAATCGGGAGGTTTAAGGCCTCCCGATTTAATTATTAGTAATCTATGAATAGGTCCTCGAATGAAAAATCATCGGGGCTAATGGCATCACATTTCCAGTACGAAGATCCCTTTCGGTGCCAAGGATAATTCGTCTCCCAATGGAATCTCCTTTCCGGTTAATATCTCTTTTCCGGAGGTTTTACCTCGCAATACTTCCGCATAGCGGGCCAACGGGAGGTTCACCTCCTTGTCGCTGCCATTCATCAAGACCAATACGCTCCGGCCATCCAGACTGCGCTCGTACACGTAGACACCTTGGTTCACCATGAAATGTTTCATCTTGCCCTTAGCGATGATATCGTTGCCCTTGCGCCATTTCAATAAAGTCCGGAGGAAATTCCATGCGTCATTTTGCACCTCGCTGCGACCGGATGCCTCGAATTGATTCACCTTGTCGCCGGGCCAGCCACCGGGAACATCCAAGCGGATATATCCGTCTCCCTTCTCCTTGGTGCCATTCATCAGCAACTCCTGCCCGTAATAGAGCTGGGGAATACCGGGGATCGTCAACAAGAATGTCACCCCTTGCTTGAACGCGTACAAATCATCGACAGACTTAGGCATGGAGGGAAGAAAACGATCCGTATCATGGTTCTCCAAGAAACGCAATACGTTATAGATATCGGGATATACATAATCATAACACATATGCTCGAAGATCGTGTGCAAGCCTCCGGAATACCCAGTCTCCTCATGGAACGCCTTACTCGCGATACCCATCAAGCGGAAATCCATTACCGATTTCAGCTCGGTATCCTGCCCGAAGTTCAACCGGCTGCCTTTCTGCCAATAAGCGGAACCGATCGTGTAGTTCATCCACGCCTCGCCTACGATGTTATACTCCGGATACTCGTTCATGACCTCCGTACACCAATTCCGCATCATGTCCACGTCGGCATACGGATACGTATCTTGACGGATACCATCCACGCCGCAATACTCGATCCACCAGATAGAGTTCTGGATAAGGTATTTGGCTACATGTGGGTTCTTTTGGTTCAAGTCCGGCATGCTCGGGACAAACCAGCCGTTCAGCATCGTCTCCTTATCATAATCCGACACGTAAGGATCGAAATAAGCCTCTTTATCGTGGTTGGTCTGCACGTAGTTATCGAGATTATTAAACCAGTCGTGGCTAGGGATATCTTTCATCCAAGGATGATCGCTTCCACAATGGTTGAAGATCATATCCATTACGACACGCATGCCCCGCTCGTGTGTCTTCTCGATCAAGCGGACGTAATCCTCGTTCGTGCCGAAGCGTGGGTCTACCCGATAATAATCCGTCGTGGCATATCCGTGATAAGAGCCTCCCTCCATATCATTCTCCAATACCGGGTTCAGCCAGATAGCGGTAACGCCCAGATCTTCGATATAATCCAAATGCTGTTCGATACCGGCCAAGTCACCTCCGTGACGGGCGTTCGGGCTGTTACGGTCTACCTTATAAGCGGTGCGCATCGGGATCTGATCGTTCGAGGGATCTCCGTTCGCGAAACGATCCGGCATGATGAGATAAAGCACGTCGGAAGAGTCAAACCCCTTGATCCGATCGGCGTTCGGTTTACGGGCCTTCAACTCATACGAGTAATTGAAACTCTTTTTGTCCTTCGTGAACGTGATATCAAACCTGCCGGGCTTGGCCTTTTCCACGTCCAGATAGATCAATAGGTAATTCGGGCTTTCCAACGCTACCGAGCTTTTCAACTGTACGCCGGGATATTTCACGCTAGGGAGATATCCGGCGATATCCTTACCATACACCATCAGCTGGAGTTCCGGGTTCTTCATACCGCTCCACCAGAAGGCCGGCTCGATTTTAAGGTTATCGGCAGAAAGCGTACTGGAAGCGAAAAGGGCCAGTAAAAGGCTCAAGAATAAATGTCTGTTCATGATATATGTTTATTGATTTATATGACAAGGTTGTACATACGCAAAGATAGAAGGATTCCATTGATAATAACACGTTTCTGCCCAGCGAAAAGAGAATAAAAATCACGCGAACGTTTGCGAACCCTCGTAAATTAAGACTATCTTTACTGCCTAAATCTAATCAACTAATTCAAATGATAAAAAGTCTAATTGTATCCATGCTTCTGACAGGTTGCGTTTCCTCCCTGTCCGCACAACAAAGTTTTTGGAAAGAAGATTTCTCCGCCGGGAAATTACCCGACGGCTGGATGATTGTCGATTCGACGAAATCGGCAAAGTGTGAATGGATTGTAACCGATCAGCCTTATCCCGGCTCTTTCCAGTTTGAGCAACAAGCGCCTCCCATCGCCTCTACGAGTCGTGGCTATCATATGCAATTCCGGCCGGGCGTAGTCACCGGGGAGGAGATCACGAAGTGGAATCAACGGGAGGAATACCCGAACGGCTATTTCCAGACCAGCGCTATCGATTGTGCGGGAAAGAACGATGTGGTATTGAAATTCCAGCACTTGTTTCGTTGGAATAATTGGTTCACCGGAAAACGTGCCGGCCTTTGGGTTGGCGTCAGCAACGACGGGGTGAATTGGAAAGAGTATAACGTGATGGATAAGATCCCCGCCGCTACCCAGCTTCACGCCCCGGTGAATGAGGAGATTAACATCAGCGAGGTAGCCGCGAACCAGAAAACCGTCTACTTGCGTTTCTTCTGGCGGGATATCTTCTCTTGGTACTGGATGGTCGATGATATTGAGCTGACAGAGCCTTTCGCGCATGATTTGGCTTTGGAGAAAGTGACCTCACACCAAGAAACCGGGAATACGTTCACGAAGGAAGACGTGTTGAAAGTGAAGCTGAAGAACGTTGGTTCCCAGCCCGTAGACGAGGATTTCACGGTAACCGCCTCCTTGAACAACGGTCAGAAACTAACCGCCACGGTAACCGCCTCCGGGCATCCGATCGCTAAACAAGAGGAATATGAGGTAGCTTTCCCTGCTACCGACCTAACCCAGATGGGCTCCTATAAAATAGAGTTCGCTATCCAATATCCGAAGGATGAGCGTTCGTCAAACAACGTATTAAAAGCGAACCTGTTCGCCGCCCGTATGAACTTGGGTAAGTTGACGAAGTTTAATAAGATCAGCAACACGGAATATGAGTTCGTCTCCGGGTACGCTAAGGTTAAGTTGATGTTTTACCGGGATGATATCTTCCGTATCTGGTTGGCACCGGATGGGGAATATACCAATCCGGCGGCAAACTCGATCGTTGTGGATTATGGGGTAAAGAACCCGAGAGTCTCCATGGCCGACAACGGCAGCTATTATAAGTTCACGACTCCCCAATGTGTCGTACGTGTCTATAAGAACCCTATTCGTTTCGCCATGTATGACAAGAATAACCGTGCCGTGATCTACGAGGAGGCCGAACCACTTGCCTTCGGACTGAAAACGACCCAAACGATGCGCCGTAGCGGTGATGAGGATTTCTATGGTTGCGGTATGCAACAAGGTAATTTCTCATACGCCGGGAAGGAAGCGGATATCGAGGTGACCGGTTGGGATGAGGATCAATCCTCTAACCCGGCTCCCTTCTATATGTCCACGAAAGGATATGGCGTATTCCGCAATACGTTTGCCCCGGGCCATTATGCCTTCAACGGCACGGAGATGCTGGACAAGAACTATGATGATGGCTTTAAGCTGATGGGCTTCACCAGTCAGTTGACGCATAACGAGAATCGCTTTGATGCGTTCTACTTCTACGGCCCTTCCTTGAAAGACCTATTGAACGACTATACGGATATCACCGGAAAACCTTTTATGCCGGCGATGTGGATGCTTACGATGGGAGACGCCGACTGCTATAACAAAGGGGAACAGCGCACCGGATGGCCTCAATCCACCCCGGACGTAATCAGCCAAGTTGCTGATAAATATGTGGAATATGATATGCCCCGTGGCTGGATCTTGCCGAACGATGGCTATGGTTGCGGCTATGTGAAATTGGATTCTGTTGTGACGGAATTAGGTAAACGAGGCTTCCATACGGGCTTGTGGACAGAGAATGGTGTGGATAAGATCGCCTACGAGGTTGGTAAATGTGGTACCCGCCTGTGTAAATTGGATGTGGCTTGGGTTGGAGAAGGCTATGAGTTTGCCTTGAATGGCTGTAAATCCGCATTCGAGGGGATCGAGAGCAATACGAACGAACGAGGCTTCGTATGGGCTGTTTGCGGTTGGGCCGGAACTCAGCGGTATTCTACGGTATGGAGCGGTGACCAAGTGAGCAACTGGGATTATATCCGTTACCATATCCCGACGATCACGGGTGCCGGCCTTTCCGCCATGAACGCCGCTACTAGCGATGTGGACGGTATCTTCGGCGGTTCTCCGAAAACCTATACCCGCGACTTGCAATGGAAGGTTTTCACCCCGATCTTTATGACCATGAGCGGCTGGGCGGATGCCGACCGTCAGCCTTGGGTATATGGGCATCCGTACACGGATATCAACCGTAAATTCTTAAAGCTGAAGATGCGTCTGAACCCGTACGCCTATACCTATTGTCATGAGGCGCATACGACCGGTGTACCGATGGCTCGTGCGATGGTACTGGAATTCCCGGATGACGTGGTTACCCGTGATACGACCACCCAATATCAATTTATGAGTGGCGAGTGGATGATGGTTGCTCCTGTATATACCCGTAAGAACGTACGTGATAGTATTTACTTCCCTGCCGGAGAATGGTACGACTATTGGACCGGAAAGAAATACGAGGGTGGCAAGTGGTTGGATAAATATGAGGCTAAACTGGATATTTGCCCGGTATTTATCCGTCAAGGCGCCATTATCCCGATGTACCCGGATATGAATTATGTCGGTGAGAAACCTGCGGATGTCTTGACCTTGGACTTATATCCCTATGGAAACACCTCTTTCAATTTATATGAAGACGACGGTCTCACCCGTGATTATAAGAAAGGCGAGTTTGCCTGTACCTTGATCTCTGTTTCCTCCCCAAAAGGTGAGAAAGGAACGATCACCGTGGATATAGCGAAAGCGAAAGGAGATTATAAAGGACGTTACCAAGAGCGTACTTACCTATTGGATGTCCGCTCAGAATCCAGCCCGTCAAACGTAACCGTAGCCGGGAAGCCGCTATCTGCCATCTCCCCCGAAGCGTTCAATGCCGGACAAGAAGGCTGGTACTTCGATGCCTCGGACCGTATGGGAAGGGTTAAGGTACGGACGAACCGTTTGTCTACGAATCAGGATCAGAAGATTGTAATTGGTTTCTAACACTTCTATTTATTTTAAAGGTATATGAAAACACAATTGACTTTATGTATATCCGGGACATTGCTGCTTATCGGAATGTCCGGTTGCGAAAAAGCTCCGGAGCGTCCTATGAATGTTGTGTATATCTTAGCGGATGATTTAGGATATGGAGATGTTGGCTGTTATGGCCAACAGATTATCAAGACTCCCAATATAGACCGGATGGCGAAGGAGGGAATGTTGTTCACGCAGCATTATGCCGGATGTACGGTGAGTGCCCCTTCCCGTTGCTCCTTGATGACCGGATTGCATACGGGACATACGCAAGTCCGGGGAAACCGGGAGATCACGCCCGAAGGCCAACAGCCGATGCGGGAGGATACCTATACGTTGGGTAAATTAATGAAATCGGCCGGTTATACGACCGGTATCTTTGGTAAATGGGGGTTGGGAAATCCGGGCTCTGTCTCCATTCCTAATAAGATGGGCTTCGATGAGTTTTATGGGTATAATTGCCAACGGCAGTCGCATTCCTTCTATCCGGATCATTTATGGCATAATGAGGAGAAGGTTCTTTTTCCTGAAAACGAGAACAATGCTTGCAAGACATATTCACAAGATTTGATTCATGAGCAAGCTTTGAAGTTCATCCGGGATCATAAGGAGCAACCATTCTTTGCGATGCTTACTTATACGCTGCCTCATGCGGAATTGAATCTTCCGCATGATTCTATTTATAAGATGTACGAGAACTCATTCGAGGAGACTCCTTATATTGGTAAGTTTGATAAAGTGTATGGCGGTTATAACACCTCGGAGAAACCCTTGGCCTCCTTTGCCGCCATGGTCTCCCGGTTGGATGAATACGTGGGGGATGTAATGGCTGAATTGAAAGAGTTGGGTTTGGATAAGAATACGATCGTGATTTTTACCAGCGATAACGGCCCGCATCATGAGGGTGGAGCTGATCCGGACTTTTTCAAGAGCTACGGACCTTTCAGGGGGATCAAACGGGATGTATATGAAGGAGGTATCCGTATACCTATGGTGGCATGGTGCCCGGGTACGATCAAGGCCGGAGCTCAATCGGATCATATAAGCGCATTCTGGGATGTCATGCCTACGTTGGCAGAGCTTACAGGTACGGTTTTGCCCGAACAGATGGATGGAATCTCTTTCTTACCAACCTTGTTATCAAAGAAAAATCAACAGGCCCATGATTATTTATATTGGGAATTTCACGAGTTGAATGGCCGGGAAGCATTACGCTCCGGTAAATGGAAACTAATCCGGCAACCGATCGTGGGTGAAACTATATTGGAACTGTATGATTTAAGTAATGATATACATGAGGATACGAATCTAGCGGAGAAGTATCCCGATAAGGTAAAAGAACTAGTATCCTTAATGGACAACGCCCGTACAGAGTCTCCGTACTTTGACTTTGGAAGAGAAAAGTAGGCGTGCGAGTAGAGAATAAAGTGTAGGCGTAATATCTGTTAGGTAATGATAAAAAAGGCTTTCTTTCAGCGAGAAAGCCTTTTTTTTGTATCTTTGGCTCTCGTAATTGTAAGACAAAAAGAAGTAAGACTATGTTAGACGTTCAAGCGATCCGAAAAGACTTTCCGATCTTGGATCATAAGATATACGATAAACCGCTTATATATTTTGATAATGGCGCTACTACCCAGAAACCTCGTCAAGTGGTAGAAAAGATAGAGAATGGATATTATAACGTAAACGCCAATATCCACCGAGGCGTACATTTCTTGAGCCAAGCGGCGACAGAGGCGCATGAGGAGGCTCGCAAAACGGTACAGCATTTCTTGAATGCCCGTTCCTCGAATGAGATTATTTTTACCCGGGGAACTACGGAATCCATCAATCTGATCGCTTCCAGCTTTACGGATGAATGTATGTCGGCAGGGGATGAGGTGATCGTGTCCGTTATGGAGCATCATTCCAATATCGTTCCTTGGCAGATACAAGCGGCCCGGAAAGGTATTACGTTGAAGGTGATCCCGATGAATGAGAAAGGGGAGTTAAATCTGGATGAGTATCGTAAATTATTCTCGGATAAGACTCGTCTGGTTTCCGTGACTCATGTGTCTAACGTCTTGGGTACGGTAAATCCGGTAAAGGCGATGATCGAGATCGCTCATGAACAAGGCGTACCGGTGTTGGTAGACGGGGCTCAAGCCGTTCCGCATATGAAGGTGGATGTGCAGGACTTGGATGCGGAGTTCTATGTTTTCTCTGGTCATAAGATTTACGGACCGACGGGTATCGGGGTCTTGTATGGTAAAGAGGAGTGGTTGGATAAACTTCCTCCGTATCAGGGAGGAGGCGAGATGATCGCTACGGTCTCGTTCGAGAAGACAACTTTTAATGAGCTTCCCTTTAAGTTTGAGGCGGGAACTCCGGATTATATTGGTAGCACGGCGTTGGCGGAAGCCTTGCGGTATGTAGACCGGATCGGTATAGAGAATATAGCTGCTTATGAGGATGAGCTTTTGCGATATGCGACCGCTGGATTAAATACGATCGAAGGGATGCGTATTTTCGGACAAGCGGATCATAAAGGAGCGGTGCTTTCTTTTTTGGTGGGTAATATCCATCATTACGATATGGGGATGTTGCTGGACCGTTTGGGAATAGCGGTTCGTACAGGGCATCATTGTGCCCAGCCTTTGATGCATGCCTTAGGGATCGAGGGGACGGTGCGGGCGTCTTTCTCCTTTTATAATACGAAAGAGGAGATCGATACGTTCATCGCAGGTGTGGAACGAGTTCGGAAGATGTTTTGAGTATGATGTATTATATTAAGAAATATCCGTTTTCACTGGCGATTATATTGATCGTTATTTACTTGTCGTTCTTTAAGCCGCCGAGGATGGATGATATCCCTTTATTCCCGGGTGTGGACAAGGTGGTTCATTTCTGTATGTATGGGGGGATGTCGGGTATGCTATGGCTGGAGTTCTTGCGGAATCACCGGAAGTATGAGACGGTATTATGGCATGCTTGGATCGGGGCGGTTTTATGCCCGATCGTTATGAGTGGGATTATTGAGATATTGCAAGAATATTGTACGACGTACCGGGGTGGGGATTGGTTTGATTTCTTGGCGAATACTTGCGGGGTGATCGCCGCTACGGCATTCGCTTGGTTCGTGCTTCGCCCTTGGATTGTGAAGGAGCAAAAATAATGTAAGCTATATATACGATAAATAATAAACTGGGATATGTTATTACCCTATATGGAAACCGGGCGTGTAGAGGCTGGGTGTGATGAGGCGGGAAGAGGCTGCTTGGCGGGTGCGGTATTCGCCGCCGCCGTGATTCTTCCGGAAGATTTTAAGAATGAGGATTTAAACGATAGCAAGCAATTAAGCGAGAAGAAACGGTATAAGCTTCGTCCCGTTATCGAGCGTGAGGCGATCGCTTGGGCGGTAGGCATCGTCAGCCCGGAAGAGATCGATAAGATTAATATTTTGAAAGCCTCTTTCTTGGCTATGCATCGTGCGATCGAGCAATTGAAAGTACTTCCAGAACATTTATTGATCGATGGAAACCGTTTTACCCCTTATCCCGATATTCCGCATACGACCGTAGTAAAAGGCGACGGAAAATACCTGAGTATCGCCGCCGCTTCTGTATTAGCTAAAACGTATCGGGATGATTATATGAATGAATTGGCCTTGGAATACCCCGCTTATCATTGGCTGGACAATAAAGGCTATCCTACCAAGGCCCACAGGGAAGCGATCCGGGAATGCGGCATCACACCTTATCATCGCAAGACTTTTACGCTCTTACCGGAGCAGCTTACACTCGGTTTTTAATACGTATATAGGCATAACCTTATGCGTATATACGTATGAGGCTATGCCTATATCGGTGTAGGCTTACACGTATATACGTATCGGCTCGTGCCTATATACGTGTGAAAACACCTGTTTTTATTGTTGTTCCTTTGCCCGGTAAGCCATCGCATACAGACGCATTTGCTTCACCATCGCTACCAACCCGTTGGAACGGGTAGGGGATAAATGCTCTTTTAATCCTACCTTGTCTATAAAGTATAGATCCGCATCCAAGATTTCTTGAGGGGTATGGCCCGATAAGATCTGTATCAGCAAAGATACGATACCTTTTACGATCACGGCATCGCTTTCTCCTTGGAAAATAATCTTTCCATCCACATAATCCGCTTGGAACCAAACCCGGCTTTGACAACCCTCGATCAAGTTGCTTTCCGTTTTATATTTCACATCAAGCGGGGGAAGTGAATTTCCCAGATCTATTAATAACGCATATTTGTCCATCCAATCGTCGAAGACTGAGAATTCTTCGATTACATTGTCTTGAAGTTCATTGATTGTCATTTTATCAGTATTTTATCGATTGTATATTACTTCCAGTACGGTTTGACCGGCAGCTTTTAGAGTCTCACGGTCTATATTCTCCATATTATCTTTTTGAGTATGCCAATAACTGGCGAAACCTGTTTTAGACTCAGGGTCGTAGTTAATGATGTCGATACTCGGGATATTACGTCCGCTAATCACATATTGGTGATCGTCTGTGATGGCTCCACCTGCGGCGTTAATGAAATATTTGCCATATCCCAGATCGCGGGCCGCGCTCCATACCATCTCGACGATCGGGGCTGCCGCACGTAAGGATTGTTGCTCCTTGAAAAACGTGGCGTTCTTGCCGCCCACCATATCCAATAAGATTCCGTATTCCGCCGTATAATTAGGGACATGCGGATTTTTTGCCCAGAACTGGGTACCTAGGCACCAGCTATCCGGTGTATAATCGGTTACGAATTCCGGCGTACCATAATCCTCCGCGTCGAAGAAAATAATATCGATGCCGATACCCGGGGCTTTTTGCCCGATTTGACGGGCGATCTCCAATAAGGCACCTACGCCGCTACCGCCATCGTCCGCCCCGTCCAATGGGGTCCGGTGCTTGGAAGGATCGGGATCGTGGTCCGAATAGGGACGGCTGTCCCAATGCGCGAATAGTAAAACACGTTTACTATTCTCCGGATCAAACGAGCCTATGATGTTTCTCGCTTCCAGCTTCGTTCCGTCGTAGGCGGTCAGTATCGCTTCCTGTTGGTAGACTTTGGCGCCAAAGCGCTTCAATTCAGATGCTAAGTAATCCCCGCATGCTTTATGAGCCGCCGTGTTAGGTACACGGGGACCAAAAGCGACTTGGTTCGCTACATAGGCGTAAGCGCTGTCTGCGTTGAAATCGGGAACAGCTGAGGCGATCGGTTGTTTTTTGATCTCCGGCATATTACCTGTCTCTTTGGTTCCTTTGGCTCCACATGATAAAAGAGCAAAACTCAATAACGCAAAAAATAATCTGATCATAAATCTGTTTTGTTTATAATGTTTTTACGGAGGCAGTCGCTTGAACCTCGTCTAATACACGCATCAAGTTTCCACCCCATATCTTGGCGATATCTTCCTCTGTATATCCTTTCTCTATTAATTTAACAGTGATCTGTATGAAATCGTTGTCACTTTCGCAACCGATAATTCCGCCACCGCCATCAAAATCAGAGCCGATACCTACATGATCGATACCGGCGACTTTCACCATATGATCGATATGTTCGATCGCGTCGGTAAGGCTCGCGTTTTTATAATCCTCATTGATATAGCGGTCGAGCAAGCAAACTTGCGCTACGCCTCCATTTTGGGCAAGGGCCTTTAGTTGTTCGTCGGTCAGGTTACGGTCGTGCTTGCACATCGCCATGGATGAGGAATGCGAGCAGATGATCGGGGCCTTGGACAATTTGATAACATCCCAAAATGACTTCTCAGAGGCATGAGACATATCCACCATGATACCTTGGCGATTCATCTCTTTCACAACCTCTTCACCAAACGGACTTAAACCGTCCCATTCTTTCTTGGTATGGGTGGATGAGTCGCAAATATCGTTATCGTAGGAGTGGCAGAGCGTGATATAATTGACACCCATCGCCTTGAACTTAGCGATATTCGCCAGATCCTTACCAATGCCGTATCCATTCTCTATACCGATAAAGAACGCTTTTTTCCCTTCATTCTTCAAGCGGATGAAGTCTTGGTTCGTAACGGCGATGCCACATAAATCCTTATTCAATTCAGCTTGCTTGCGAATACCTTCGATCAAGCCTGTTACTTTTTGTACGGCTTCTTGTAAAGAGACCTCATCACGTTTACCTTGTCCGATGAAGGCCGCAAGGAACACCCCGTCTAGTTTCCCTTCTTGCATCTTAGGGATGTTTACCCGGTTACGTTCCCGGTCGGCGATGTTGAATCCGGCACGTTTAAACCAGAAAGGAGTATCGGTATGTGTATCTACGGAAAGGAAATGCTTGTGCATCTCTTTGGCTTGGTGGAAAGTCTCGGCCTTTCTTATCAGATGGTGGAATATCTTTAACATCGTAGTGTCGCCTCCGTAAGTCAACGCTTCCGGATGCCATTGAACTCCCATGATGGATCGATTAGGGTAAGCGTCGATAGCCTCGATAATACTGTCGGGCGCATAAGCGGTAGCCTTGAAGATAGGCGCCAACTCCTTGATCGCTTGATGATGAAGAGAGTTTACGGCTAAGGTATCTTTCCCTAGAATAGTGGCTAGCTGTGAGTTCGCATCTACAAAGACACGGTGTGAGCCATACGAACTGGGCAAATCTTGCCTATGTTTGACAGAACGATCGCCACGTTGTGAGGGGATGTCTTGGTAAAGCGTACCGCCAAACGCTACATTCAACAGTTGCAATCCCCGGCATATGCCTAAGACGGGAATATTTTGGTCGGCAGCCATCTTGATTAGTTTCAACTCATACAAATCGCGTACCGGATCGACTTCCTCCAGCTTTTCCCGAGGCTCCTCCTCATACCATAGAGGGTTTACATCCGCTCCTCCTATAAGAACTAGCCCGTCTAAATTCGATACGATATTCCTGAGTACCTTACCGTCAGTAACAGCCGGGATGATAACCGGAGTTCCCCCTGCCTTTACGATGGATTGGATATAGGTGGCCCCCACCCGGGAAGCACCATTGGAGATACTAGCGGAAATCCCGATCAATGGGGAGAATCGTGCCCGCACGTTTACATCGCAAGAGTCTGTCAACTCATATAGCTTTTTTAAGTTGGGTACCTCCGATCCGGGTGTCTGTGCCTGTGCTCCACATAAGATACTACAGGCGCATATTGCTGTGTATAAGATCTTTTTCATAATATGTAGTTGTTTTCGTTTGCTATTTGTTTGGGAAATCTTGTATAGCGGTCATAACCCTTAGCAAGTTTCCACCCCATATTTTCCGTATATCTTCTTCCGTATATCCTTCTTCTAAAAGTCGGACGGTAATGTTAATCAACTCGTTGGTAGCCGAGCAACCGATCAGTTCCCCGTCTCCGTCAAAATCCGAGCCGATTCCTACATGATCGATACCGATTAAATCCACGATATGATTGATATGGCGGATAGCGTCGCTTAAAGAAGCTTTTTCCTCTTCCTTATTGATGAATCCTTTGTATAGGCAGATTTGGGCGACACCCCCTTGAGCGGCCAGCGCTTTCAGTTGATCATCCGTTAAATTGCGAGGATGATCGCAAAGCGCACGTGCGGAAGAGTGGGAGGCTATGATTGGTGTCTCGCTCACTTCCAGTACCTGATAAAAGGTACTTTCCGCCGCATGCGAGATATCAATCATGATTCCTAACCGGTTCATCTCTTTTACCACTTCCTTACCGAAAGGACTTAGTCCTTTCCATTCTTGTTTTCCTCTAGCGGAATCACAAATATCGTTATCCCCATTATGGCATAAGGTGATATAAGAAACTCCCATATCCTTGAACATCCGTAGGTTTTCGATCTGCTTCCCTAAAGCGTACCCGTTCTCGATGCCGAGGCAGATCGCTTTTTTCCCTTGCGCCTTAATCGTCCGGATCTCTTGGGGGGTAGTCGCTATAGCCATCCGGTCCGGATGTAAGGTTTGCTGGCGTTTTACTTGATTCAGCCGTTCTATCGCATACGCTGTCGCTGCCTGTAAGGATGCCTCATCTCGTTTACCTTGCGGGATATAGGCGACCATAAAGGTTGCGTCGATACGCCCTTCTTCCATAAAAGGAAGATTTACTTTCCCTCCTTCTTTCTCCCCGATATTAAATTCACCGGGAAAGATCATCGGGGTATCTGTATGGGAATCGATCGTCACGATCCGTTGATGGATCGCTTTGGCTTTCGCGAAACGGCGGGCATTCTCGATATGGTAAGCGAATAGGGCTTTCATGGCCTCATCCCCTTGCGGAGCCATGGCCTCCGGATGCCATTGTACGCCGAATATCGTTTTCTCCGTATGTTCCATAGCCTCATTGATTCCATCCGGGGCGGTCGCTGTCGCCCTAAATCCGGGGGCGACCTCTTTTACCGCTTGATGGTGGAAAGAGTTGACAAGGATTTGTTCTTCTCCATTGAAAATAGCGCGTAGCCGGTTCGTTCCCGGTTCGAGAGTTACCGTATGCGACGGATATTCCCGCGCCAATGTCTGGCTGTGTTTCAATAGCGGTTGACCGGCTTGTGAATGGATGTCTTGATAGACACTTCCTCCGAACGCTACATTCATGATCTGATGCCCTCGGCAAATACCCATGATCGGAATTTGTCGGTTAGCGGCCAAGCGAAGCAAGATCAAATCGTATTCGTCACGTAGCGTATCTACGTCTTGCAATTGCGGGATAGGCTCCTCATGCAAATAGAGCGGATTGATGTCTCCACCCCCGCTCATAACCAATCCGTCTAGTTCGGAAACCAGTACGGTCAATGCTTTCAGATCCGTGATCACTGGGATAAGTACCGGGGCTCCCCCCGCGTCCAGCACGGCTTGCACGTAGGTCTCGGCTATACAGGAAAGTCCGTCTCTCCGGTTAGCGGATATTCCTATTCGGGGAGGTTGAAGGCTTTCTTTAGCCGGTATATAATTATCAACTTCTTTGTATAGGGCCTCTAGATTCGGACGACGGACTTTCATGATTTTAAGCATCTATGTTAGCATATGTAGCGTTTTCCTCGATAAACTCGCGGCGAGGGCCTACGTCTTCACCCATCAACATGGCGAAGATTTGGTCAGCCTCGGCTGCGTTGTCGATCGTGATCTGCTTTAACGTACGGTTTTCCGGGTTCATGGTCGTATCCCACAATTGATGGTCGTTCATTTCTCCCAAACCTTTGTATCGTTGTGTATGGATCGAGTTCTCGTTGCCTCCTCCATATTTTAAGATGAACTGCTGACGTTGTTGCTCGGTCCAGCAATATTCCTCAACCTTACCTTTCTTACACAAATAGAGGGGAGGAGTCGCTAGATACACATATCCGTTCTCGATCAAGGAACGCATACGGCGGAAGAAGAAGGTCAAGATCAATGTGGCGATGTGGCTACCGTCCACATCGGCATCGGTCATGATAATCACCTTGTGGTAACGCAGCTTCTCCATGTTCAACGCCTTCGGGTCATCCTCCGTACCGACGGTTACGCCCATCGCGCGATAGATGTTCTGGATTTCCTCGCTTTCGAAGATCTTATGATCCATCGCTTTCTCCACGTTCAATATCTTACCGCGCAATGGTAGGATCGCTTGGAAGTTACGGTCGCGTCCTTGCTTAGCCGTACCACCTGCGGAGTCTCCCTCGACAAGGAACAATTCGCAGATCGACGCGTCTTTAGAGGAACAGTCCGCCAATTTACCGGGAAGTCCACCTCCTGTCAGCGGAGATTTGCGTTGTACCAATTCGCGAGCCTTACGAGCGGCATGACGGGCTTGAGCGGCCAAGATCACCTTGTCGACGATTATTTTCGCCTCTTTCGGATGTTCTTCCAAATAATAGCCTAACGCCTCGCCGATCGCCATATCCACTGCACCGGTAACCTCGCTATTACCCAGCTTCGTCTTTGTCTGTCCCTCAAACTGAGGCTCGGCTACCTTGATAGAGATAACGGCGGTCAAACCTTCACGGAAGTCATCCCCTTGAATCTCCACCTTGGCTTTCTCCAATAATTTAGAATCCTCGGCGTACTTTTTCAATGTACGGGTCAGACCACGGCGGAAACCGGCTAAGTGTGTACCACCTTCTATCGTGTTAATATCATTTACGTAAGAGAATACGCTCTCGTTGTAAGAAGTATTATAAGTTAACGCCACCTCGACAGGGATACCCTGCTTCTCGGTAACGATATGGATTACGTCTGGAATCAGTTTCTCTTTAGAACGGTCGATATAGCGGACAAACTCTTTCAATCCCTCATCCGAATGGAATACCTCGGACTTGAATGAACCGTCTTCTTTCAGAACTCGCTTATCTGTCAGACGTAGCGTAATACCTGCGTTCAAGAACGCTAATTCACGCAAACGGGTAGCCAAGATATCATACTTGTATTCCGTGACCGTAAAGATAGAACCGTCCGGCTTGAAAGAGATCGTAGTACCTGTTTTATCCGTATTATCGATAACCTGTACGTCGTGCAACGGCTTTCCGCAAGAGAACTCCTGCATATGTACTTTACCGTTCCTGCGAACTTCCGCTTTCAGATAAGTGGAGAGGGCGTTTACGCAAGATACACCCACACCGTGCAAACCACCGGATACTTTATAGGTTCCCTTGTCGAACTTACCGCCGGCGTGCAGCACCGTCAATACTACCTCCAAGGCTGATTTACCTTCTTTCTCATGAATATCCACGGGGATACCACGGCCGTCGTCGGTAACCGTGATCGAGTTATCCTCATTGATTACCACGTCGATGTATGTACAATATCCGGCTAGCGCTTCGTCTATGGAGTTATCTACGACCTCATACACTAAGTGATGGAGACCTTTCTCGCTGGTATCGCCAATATACATGGATGGCCTTTTTCGTACTGCCTCTAACCCTTCAAGTACTTGAATACTATCTGCGGAGTACTCTGTAGAAGTATTCTTAATTTCTTCACTCATGAGTTTATCTTTCTTTAAAATCTGTAATTATCTATGTCCTCAAAAAAAATCTAACAAATGTAGTGATTTTTATCGAGATAGCGAAGTGGGGGATGTGAAAATAGCGAAAAAAGGACGGGTATAATAAAAAAGGAGAGAGATAAGCCATGAACTTATCTCTCTCCTTTTGGTTGGTAGCCCATAGGGGAATCGAACCCCTCTTTCAAGAATGAAAATCTTGCGTCCTAGCCGATAGACGAATGGGCCATTAGGTTTAAAAAAGCCGGGCTTATTGAGAGTCCGGCTTTATACTTGTAAAAGTAATTACCTTCTGCTTATGCTAGCGCATTAACGTGCTTAGCCAACTTAGATTTCAGATTACCGGCCTTGTTCTTGTGGATAACGTTCTTTTTTGCAAGCTTATCCAACATAGAGCATACCTTAGGGAACAAAGCTTGTGCCTCATTCTTGTCTTCAGTAGCGCGCAAAACTTTCATAGCGTTTCTAGCTGTCTTTGCGTAATATCTGTTACGCAAACGTCTTGCGTTTGTCTGTCTGATTCTCTTGATTGATGACTTATGATTTGCCATTTCTCGATCTTCTCTTTATTGTTTTTTTAATCCTGTTTATTGTAGCCCATAGGGGAATCGAACCCCTCTTTCAAGAATGAAAATCTTGCGTCCTAGCCGATAGACGAATGGGCCAAAATGTCAAAGCTCTCACTTATAGCGTTCTAAGAAAGTGATTTCCCGATTGCGAGTGCAAAGATAGACGATCTCTCCGAACTGGCAAAACATTTCGAAGGAAAATTTAATACTACTCATTGTTTTAACTTCTCTTTAGAACTTATATCTTCCAGATGAATTTCCAAGGCTTTAACGGAAATATTTATTTCCCAGATACATACACATAACGACGCCGCTAATAGCAATAAGGCTATGCCAAATATCCATGCGGCGAAAATCTGCCACGATACATAAATGAAGAACATAGCGATCACGCAGAGCAGCAAACTGAGTATTCCTAATATTTGCATGGAACGGGTCAGATAGAGCCTTTTCCGCAGGTTCGCTATCTGGGCGATATCCTTGGGGTCATGGGTTTGCTGATGCTTTTCTTTCAAGGCACGCACTACGCTGGCGTATGAAAGGAAGCGATTCGTATAGGCCAGCAATATCAATGATATGGCGGAAAATAATAAAGAAGGGGTCGTTAAGTCCAACATAATTCTATACTTTAATTATATGTATAACGTTAATTTGAGTATCTTTGTTCTTAATCATCGTCGCAAAGATACGAATTATGTTGTGTAAAACGAGGGGGATTGTCTTGCATACGATCCCTTACAATGATAAATATTCTATTATATATATGTATACGGAGGCGTTTGGCCGGGCCTCGTATCTGGTTAGTCGTAGCCGTGGGAAGAAAAGCACGGTATCGAAGGCTTTGTTTATACCTTTGTCCGTTCTGGAAATGGAGGTGGAGCACTTGAATAAGCGGGACTTGCACCGGATTAAGGAGACCCGCATTTGTTTTCCGCTGAATGATGTTTGTTGTGATCCGGTTAAGAATGTATTGGCGCTTTTCCTCTCGGAGGTTCTTTTTAGGGTCGTGAAAGATACGGAGCCGGATCCCCGTTTATTTGATTATTTATACGAGTCCATACATCTATTGGAGTATGCGGATAAAGGTATCGCTAATTTTCATATGGTTTTCTTGTTAGGTCTTCTCCACCATCTCGGTATTTTCCCGAATATGGAATCGCATAGGGTGGGATATTATTTCGATATGTTGAATGGGGTGTTTACGGATCATATCCCGATGCATCGGCATTATTTAAATAAGGTGGAGAGCGCTTTCTTTTCCCGTTTGCTGCGTATCAGTTTTGAGAATATGTCGCTTTATGGTTTTTCCCGGCAAGAGCGGGTCCGTATTATTCATCGTATTCTTGAGTATTACCGTCTACATCTTCCGGATTTTCCGGAAATCAAATCGTTATCGGTGATGCAAAGCTTATTTGATTGATCTATTTGATGTTATATTAGCTCTTGAAAACACGTACGTGTTTTTTGAAAAAGACGTACATGTTTTTCCTGAAACACGTACATGTTTTTTCGGAAATAATGAGAAGCTTCCGGATAGGCGGGAAAAACATCCGATAACGGTTGCCTATTTGAGGAAAAGATTATACTTTTGCAATCTCAAAAGAGTTGGTCTTGTAGTTCAACGGATAGAATAGAAGTTTCCTAAACTTTAGATCCGGGTTCGATTCCCGGCGAGACTACTTTTATTTCCTCTCTTTTTTATCAAACTTGGTCAAAACAAGTAAGTTGATCTCCTTATTGTTAAACGTTTTTTTGTCTCTTGTATAAAGAGAGAGTAAATAAAATAAGCGTTTTCTTACTGCAGGTTGTTTCTTGTGGTGAGAATATTGTTTATATTTGCGCAAGGTAATCACTAAAAGATGAAACAACAGATAATTAATAAGCTAAGAGGCTTTTTCTCTTTGCAACCAATAGAGAAAGCATGGGTGTTTGGTTCCTGTTCACGTGGAGAGGAGACGAAGGATAGCGATATTGATATTCTGGTTCGTTTTGACTCCCACGCTCGTATTACATTATTCAAGTATGCGGGTATGGTGGAAGCTCTAAGCCAATTGTTGCATCGTAAGGTTGATTTGGTGGAGGAAGGACAATTGAAGGATTTTGCCGTTTCTTCTGTAGATCGGGATAAAATATTGGTATATGAGAGAGAAGCCTAAAGACAATACACGTCTACGGCATATGCTGGAGGCGATAAATAATGTCATTGAGTTCACGACAGATGTGACTTTTGAGGAGTATTCCAGGAACAAGATATTGCGTTTTGCGGTCATCAAGAATTTGGAGATTATAGGGGAGGCGGCTTATTTGATTACAAAGGAATTTCGGGAGGAACATCAAGAGATCGCATGGAATGAGGTCATAGGCATGCGCCATGTGTTAGTGCATGGGTATTATCAGATTCGGGATGAGATAGTGTGGGGAACCATTCAAACAGATCTATTTCCGCTTAAGGATAAGATAGAACGGTTGATCTGTAAATAAGCTCAATGTATTATTTTAATAAGATGATCATGACCGATCCCGCTACCATGATAACGGAGCCAATCAATTTCTTCGTTATATTTTCCTCTTTGAATATACGGTATCCTAAGAAGATACTTACGATCGTAGAGAGTTGGAACAAGGCTAACGCATAACCTACCTCCATATGATCGAATACGTAATTGGTGGTGTATTGCATGGTGCCGATACAAAGGACCAAATAAAAGTAGGAGGAAAGATCCCGTATTTTGATTCGCTTGAATTCTTTGACAAGATGGACCTCTGCGATACCCCATAGGTTCGGGATCTCCCCTAATAAGAAGATACCGACAATAATACCTACTACGGATTTGTAGGAATTGATGGGGCCCAGTACCGATAGATCCCCGCATTGTAAAGCTTTTACTAAGAATCCATTCCCGGTAGCTCCCACGATTCCGGCTAGAATACAATATTTCCAGAATTCGAAAGGCAACTCAAGCCAGCGAACTTGGATCGCCGGGATGATACAGAATACGCTCAATAGTAGGAATGTCAAGAAGTTGATTAATAAAGGGTGGTTATACCGATTGGTTAATTGCTTTTGGAAAACATTACCAAGCGGATTCGATAATACCCTTAATATGATCGCAACAGAGGTGAGTATCATTTAATAGGCTTTAAACGTCACCCATTCGCCATTGTATTGACATTCAAAAGTTCGGCCGCTTATCCATATGTCCTTCAAGACCGTCTGGCCGTCTTCATAGTCCATATAAAGTATATCGGTATAGTAATTGTCCCAGTCCCAGTAGAATGGAATTTCCTCTCGATCTATGCGTCCGCTTGGGTAATGATAAATTCTTGTATCCCATCCTTTCCCATCCGGATTAAATGTAAGTTGCTGCTCACAATCTAAACCGTCTACGACAAACCAATCAGTCCATACATAATTACATAAATCATAGGTGATTTCCTCATACGGATCATAATACGGATCCTCCTCGCAACTACTGAACCCGCATAAGACGGCGATCAATAAGAATATGTTTATTAAATATCTTTTAGCCATAACTCTATACCTTTAAATACTATTCGGAGGTAAAGATACAAATTTAAGGAAAGGATATTTCTTTTTTTTATATCTTTAGCGCAAAATTTTCAGATATATGCAAAAAACATTACGCATTAAGAACGATATTCATGAGCTTTCCATGATGAATCAGTTCTTGGAGGAAGCTGGAGAAGAATTGGGATTAAGCACCGCTTTCATGATGAGCCTGAATCTGGTGATGGAAGAAGCTGTCTCAAATATAATTTTTTATGCGTATAAGGGAGATGTTGAGGATGCCGTAGACATTTCGTTGGTCAGGGAAGGTGGGGAATTGATCGTGACTTTGATAGATCATGGGATTGCTTTCGATCCGACTTTAAGAAAAGACCCTGATATTACTTTATCTGCCGAAGACCGTCCAATCGGAGGGTTGGGTATTTTCTTGATCAAGAAGATTATGGATGAGGTCTCTTATCAGAGAGTAGATGAGCGGAATGTCTTTATCATGAAGAAAAAAATAACCGAATAAAATATAAAGATATGGAAGTAGTTATTGACCAAAAAGGTGAAGAGACTGTAATTAAGATCAAAGGAAGATTGGATACGAATACGGCTCGCGAATGCGAGGAAAAGGTTTTGCCGGTATGGGAGAATCCGGGAGTAAAAGTATGTGTCGATTGTTCTGATTTGGAATATGTGAGTAGTGCGGGCCTCCGATTGTTTTTAATATTACAAAAAATGACGACTGCCAAGAAAGGGTCTTTACGTTTGATCGGTATGCGGAATGTGGTTCGTGAGACCTTTAGTTTGACGGGATTTAACGCTCTCTTCAAGATAGAAGACGCAAAATAAGTGTGAAGGTTAGGAAAAAGGTAGCCGGTGTGTCAAATTTGGCACACCGGCTTTGTATTAATCTTTTAGATCTTTGTCGATGGGGCTATCCCATTTGCCACCGTTTAATATATCAAGGGTGAAGGTATCGTCTGATTCCTTCGGGGTGTAGAGAATCCCAGTATAACGAATAATGTGATTTTTGAGAGGCAGGATGTCATTAACCTCTCTTTCCCGGGTTACTTCATTTATCTGATTTTTGGCCGAGAGGTGTGCTTTGAGCATGAATTCCGGAGCCGGGATAAACGTGAAGAAGGAATGGGAGAAATTTGTTTTCCCGATATCAGAGTCGTTAAAAGTGTCGGTTTGTGTATAAGGCGTGTTTTGAGAAATGCCATTCCCGGTGGTTAAGTCAATCTTGTTTTGATAATTGGAGACATTTATCGTGAAGCTTTTTAGGTTTTTAGGTACGGCATCGGTGGATATGAACTCTATTTTACCGACGATTCTTTGTAAGGTGATATCCTTAATGATTCTTTCTCCCGTTTGTACTTCTTGGGTGAGAAAAAGATGAAACGTATCTGAGACTTTACTGAATAGTGCGGTTTGTCCGGACACGGAGATATTCTTGTCTGAGTGGGCTAGGAAACAAATATGATAGTCGCCGGAGGGCAGTGAATCATAAATGATCGTGAAATCCGGATCTTGAGGCGTGAATTGCTTATGTTTTACCAGAATGTCCGGTTTTCCGCTTTGGTATACGATATAATCGATCCGGTTGTATAAATTATCCGGATCGATATCTGGTGTAGAAGGATCTTCCTCGGCATCGGGATTTTGGGGAATAGGCTCAGGGATATTCAGCTCGGGAATACTCTTGGTTACGGGGAAGGGTAATACTTCCTTTTGTAAATCGATCGTAAACTGTATGGGTGATAATTCCTCTTGTAGGTCGGGGTTAGGTACTTCCTTTTCCGTTCCATTACAACAACAAAAACAAAGCAGACAGGCGATAGCCACTAATTCATTTTTCTTCATAGTTGATATTTTTGGTAAATGTTTGACGCAAAGGAACGATATATTTTGTGAATTAAAAAATATTAAGCTGTTAAATTGGCGTACGCAGGGTTATTTTTCATAGCTTTGTGAATCAACAATGTAATTACCTTAGTTTAATAAAACGGAATAATACCATGAAACGAAAAATCAGAATGGGAATGGTCGGTGGAGGACAAGGCTCGTTTATCGGGGCCGTTCATCGTATCGCCGCTAATTTAGACGGACAGATCGAGTTGGTCTGTGGATGCTTCAGTTCTCGCCCGGAGAATTCATTGGCTACCGGACAATCTTTATTTTTACCGGATAATCGTATTTACGCATCTTATCAGGAAATGATAGAGAAAGAGGCCGCCCTGCCTGAAGGCGAACGGATGGATTTTGTGTCTATTGTTACCCCGAATCATGTGCATTTCGGTCCGGCCATGATGGCGTTGGAACATGGTTTTCATGTCGTGCTGGATAAACCGATGACATATACCTTGGATGAGGCGAAACAATTACGTGACAAAGTGAAGGAAACCGGAAAATTGTTTATGCTGACTCATACCTATACCGCTTACCCGATGGTGAAGGAGGCTCGGGAAAGGGTACGCAGGGGGGATTTAGGTAAGATACGCCGTATTTATGTGGAATATCCTCAAGGCTGGCTATATAATGACTGCGCTGATGTTAATAAGCAGGCGGCTTGGCGGGTGGATCCCGGTCGGTCGGGCAAGGCCGGTTGCATGGGGGATATCGGGACGCATGCGTTTAATCTGGCGGAATATATAACAGGGCTGAAGGCCGTGGAATTATGCGGTGAATTGAATACCTTCGTGCCGGATCGTCTTTTGGATGACGATGGGGCGGCATTGATCCGTTATGAGGGAGGTGCGAAAGGGGTGCTGACCGCTAGCCAGATCGCCGTAGGTGTAGAGAATGGCTTGAATATTCGTGTGTATGGAGAGAAAGGTGGGTTGGAATGGCGTCAAGAAGAACCGAATACGATGGTTATGCGTTGGCCGGATCGTCCGGTGGAGATCGTCCGTACTTCCAATGGATATATGTCGGGTATCGCCGCTCATAATTCCCGTACACCGGGCGGGCATCCGGAAGGCTATATAGAGGCATTCGCTAATTTGTATCGGAATTTCGCCTTGGCTTTGCAATCGATTCTGGCTGGTGAGGAACCGGCTCTTGAGACCTTGGATTTCCCTTCCGCCGAAGACGGTGTCCGTGGCATGCGGTTTATCGAGACGATTGTAGCTACCGGATCGACAGAGAATAAATGGATAAAAATAATCGACTAAAAATAATACTATTATGGCACGTCCTGTAACATTGTATACCCTCCAGTGGGGAGATTTATCACTGGAAACAGTTTGTCAAAAAGCGAAAGAATTCGGATACGACGGTGTGGAATTGGGACTTCCCGATCATGTGGATGTCCGACGTACGGATACGGCTTATTATCAAGGAATCAAGGATCTGTTAAAGAAATATGACTTACGGCTTTATGCGATCTCTACCCATTTGGTAGGACAGGCTGTTTGCGATAATATCGATGAGCGCCATAAGGCGATCTTGCCGGATTATATTTGGGGAGATGGCGATCCGGAAGGGGTTCACCAACGGGCTACCGAGGAGATGATCCGGACCGCTCATGCGGCAAAGATGCTGGGAGTCGATACGGTTGTAGGTTTTACGGGTAGTTCTATTTGGCATTATTTGTATTCTTTCCCTCCGGTAACGGACGCGATGATACAAAAGGGGTATGATGATTTCGCCCGTCGCTTTACGCCCATCTTGGATGAGTTTCAGAAACTGGGTGTACGTTTTGCGTTGGAGGTACATCCTACAGAGATCGCGTTCGATACTTTTTCCGCACGCAGAGCATTGGAGGCGGTAAATAACCATCCTGCTTTCGGTTTTAACTATGATCCGAGTCATCTAGGATACCAAGGGGTGGACTATGTGGATTTCATCTATCAGTTTCCGGAGCGTATCTTTCATGTGCATATGAAGGACGTATATTGGAGTGATACCCCCAAGCAGGTGGGTATATTTGGCGGTCATGTTACTTTCGGCGATCCCCGCCGATATTGGAATTTCCGTAGCTTAGGACGAGGAAAGATTAATTTTGAGGAGATTATCCGTGCTTTGAATTCAATTGGCTATCAAGGTCCGCTTTCCGTGGAATGGGAAGATAGCGCTATGGATCGGGAACATGGGGCACGGGAATCTTGCGAATTGGTGAAGAGAGTGGATTTCCAACCTTCCGCACATGCGTTCGACGCTTGTTTCGGAAAGGAATAAATAATTATTAATTACAAAAAACACGAGATTTGATGAGTGTGAGAAAGTGGATGTTTGCCGGGGCCTTGTTATTGGCCGCCGGCTTGAGTTCTTTGGGATTTGCCCAGAAACCGGGGTTGAAGTTTAATCCGGATAAGAAGTTTAAGATTGTACAGTTTACGGACTTGCATGTAAAATGGCAAGACCCTCGCTCGGACATCGCTTTTGAGCGTATGAACCAAGTGTTGGATGACGAGAAACCGGACTTGGTGATTTTTACGGGAGATATTATCTATAGCAAACCTGCGTTGGAAAATATGCGGAATGTATTGAAGACAGTCTCCGACCGTAAAATACCGTTCTCCATTGTTTTCGGAAATCATGATAATGAGCAGGGGGCGACAAAAGAGGAGTTGCTGAAAGTAGCCGAAAGCCTACCGTATAGTTTGACGGCGGATGAGGTCCCCGAAATCTCTGGTGTTGGTAATTACGCCTTGACCGTACGTTCGTCCGATGGTAAGAAGGATGCTTGCGTTTTGTATTGCATCGACTCGAATACCTATTCAACTATCAAAGGGGTAAAAGGATACGATTATATTAAGCGTGACCAGATCGATTGGTATTGTAAGAAAAGCGCAGAGTTTACCCGGAATAACGGGGGAGAGCCGGTTCCTTCTTTGGCTTTCTTCCATATCGCATTGCCGGAGTTTAATCAAGCGGCTTCCGATGAGAATGCCCAACTCTATGGCATACGTAGGGAAAAGGCATGCGCTCCGGCCTTGAATTCCGGCTTATTTACGGCGATTAAGGAAAACGGGGACGTGATGGGCGTATTTGTCGGCCATGATCATGACGATGATTATGCGGTTTGCTGGTATGACGTATTATTGGCTTACGGTCGTTTTACGGGTGGTCCGACGGAATACATCCATATACCAAATGGAGCACGTGTGATCGAGTTGAACGAGGGAGCCCGTACCTTCAAGACTTGGATTCGTACGAAAGCCGGTGTAGAGCAGCTTACTACCTATCCGGATTCATTCGTGAAAGAGTGAGGATCTATATCATTCTGAAAATGATATAAAAACTGTATTCCTTATTGTTAAAGCTCTAAATTATATCTAACTTTGCGGTTGGTTGAAAAGTAAAAACTAGAGTATGAAGAAAATTAGAGCCGCCATCGTAGGTTATGGCAACATCGGGAAATATGTGTTAGAGGCCCTTGAAGCTGCCCCGGATTTTGAGGTAGCAGGTATTATTCGTCGTAATCCGAATGATATTCCGGACGAGTTGAAGGCATACACGGTTACTGATAGCATCACCAAGTTAGATAAGGTTGACGTAGCGGTTTTGGCTACTCCTACACGCAGCGTGGAAGAGCATGCGAAAGAGATTCTGGCATTAGGCATCAATACGGTCGATAGTTTCGATATCCACGGAGGTATCGTGGATTTACGTCGTTCTTTGGACGCTGTAGCGAAGGCTCATAATACGGTAGCTGTAATTTCTGCTGGTTGGGATCCGGGAAGCGACTCAGTGGTACGTGCTTTGTTAGAAGCGATGGTGCCGAAAGGTATTACTTATACGAACTTCGGTCCGGGAATGAGTATGGGGCATACGGTTGCCGTGAAGGCTATCGAAGGCGTGAAAGCGGCTTTAAGTATGACGATTCCTTTGGGAACGGGCGTGCACCGTCGTATGGTTTATATCGAGGTGGAAGACGGATACGATTTCAAGCAAGTGTCTGCCGCTATCAAGGCGGATGATTATTTCGCTCATGATGAGACTCATGTAATGCAGGTTGAATGTGTTGATAACCTGTTGGATATGGGACATGGCGTGAACTTGGTTCGTAAAGGTGTATCGGGTAAGACTCAGAACCAGTTGATCGAATTCGATATGAAGATCAATAACCCGGCCTTGACTGCTCAGATCTTAGTTTCTGTCGCCCGTGCGAGCTTGAAGCAACAACCGGGTGCGTATACGATGATCGAATTGCCGATAATCGATATGCTGTACGGCGAGAGAGAGAACTTAATTAGAAGACTCGTTTAATATAAGTTGATGGTTGACAGCTGGCAATTGACAGTTCGGGAAATCCTGACTTGCGATTGTCGACTGTCAATTGTCAATTGCCAACTGAAATAATTATGCTTGACTTTATTACATGGACTGCCGATCCCGCTATCTTTACCATCGGTTCCCGGGAGATTCGTTGGTATGGATTGGCTTTTGCGATCGGTTTCGCTATTGGCTATATGATTGTAGAGCGGATGTGGAAAAAAGAGGGACTGCCGCCCGCATGGATCGATTCCCTTTTGATTTATACGATGCTCGGTACGGTGATTGGTGCCCGTTTGGGGCATTGTTTGTTTTATGCGCCGGAATATTATTTAGCCAACCCGATTGAGATTTTCAAGATTTGGGAGGGAGGATTGGCTAGCCATGGTGGTACGTTAGGTATAATTATCGCCATTTATTTCTACTCTAAGCGAGTAAGCCATAAAAGTATGTTATGGGCTTTCGATAAGTTGGTGGTTCCGACAGGATTGGTAGCTGCTATGATTCGTCTGGGAAACCTGATGAATCATGAGATTTACGGTCATTCCACTGATTTGCCTTGGGGATTTCGTTTTATCGATAATTTACACGCATGGAGAATGGGGGCGGAGCCTATTTTTACAGCTCCGAGCCATCCGACGCAATTGTATGAGGCCGCTTGTTATCTGGTGACGTTCGCTATCTGTATGTGGCTATATTTCAAGAAAGAGGCATGGAAAAAGCAAGGACTTATCTTCGGCGTATTTATGATATGCGTATTCGGGTCTCGTTTCTTCATCGAATTCGTGAAAAATGACCAAGAGCCTTTCGAGGCTGGAATGATGTTGAATATGGGGCAATGGCTAAGTATCCCGTTTGTTTTGGCAGGGTGCTGGTTTGTCTGGAGAGCGCTAAGAAATGGAAAATTAAAAATTGAGAATTGAAAATTAGAGAGCACACGCTTTGTTATTTTCAATTTTTAATTATCAATTATCAATTAAAAAAGATGTACAAGTTAAAAGAAATTGCGGATAAAGTTTATTATGTAGGAGTTAATGACCGTCAAAAGGCCCTCTTCGAGAATATGTGGCCGTTGCCATACGGCGTTTCCTATAACTCGTACTTGATCGTAGACGAGAAAACCGTATTGATCGATACGGTCGATGTTTGTTACTCTGATATTTTCTTGAAAAAAGTAGCGGATGCCTTGGACGGACGTTCTTTGGATTATCTCGTGGTAAATCATATGGAGCCGGATCATGCGGGAAGTATCCGTTTGTTGCGTCAGCAATATCCGGACGTACAGATTGTCGGAAACAATAAGACTTTCGGAATGCTGGAAGGATATCATGGCATCAAGGAAGGCTTGTTTGAGGTGAAAGAGGGTGATACCTTGAATACGGGTCGTCATGAGCTTGTATTTTATATGGCTCCGATGGTTCATTGGCCGGAAGTGATGGTTACTTATGATGTTACGGATAAAATCGTATTCTCCGCGGATGCGTTCGGTACGTATGGCACATTGGATGGTGGTGTGATCGATACGGAGATGAACGTGGAGCACTATTGGGAAGAGATGATTCGCTATTACTCCAACATTGTCGGAAAATATGGAAGTCCAGTACAAAGGGCATTACAGAAGCTTTCGGGCTTGGATATCCAGACGATTTGCTCTACCCATGGACCTGTTTGGCGTGAATACGCGTCGAAAGCGATCGATATCTATGACCGTATGAGCCGCTACGAAGGTGAGGAAGGCGTGGTTATTATTTATGGCAGCATGTATGGTAACACGGAGCAGATGGCTGAGGCGATCGCCGCTTCTTTGGCTGATAATGGCATCAAGAATATTGTGATGCATAATGTTAGCAAAAGCCCTTCTTCTTATATCTTGAAAGATGTGTTCAAATATAAGGGAGTTATCGTAGGTAGCCCGACTTATAGCAATCAATTGTTCCCAGAGGTGGAAGCTGTGTTGAGTAAGATCGAGTTGCGTGAGGTGAAAAATCGTATTTTCGGTTATTTCGGGTCTTTCACATGGGCTGGAGCCGCCGTGAAACGTTTGGCGGCTTTTGGCGAGAAGATGAAGTGGGAGACTGTCGGTACGCCGGTTGAGCAGAAGCAAGGTTTAAGCGCTACTAAATACGAGGAGTGTTTAGCTTTGGGCAAGGAAATGGCTGGGAAATTGAAAACAATTAACGACAAATCTAATTTATAAACAAGAAAGTTGATACAACTTTCAATTAAAAAACATAACGTTATGAGACTAATTATCGAACCTAATTACGAGCAACTCTCAAAATGGGCTGCCAATTATGTAGCAGCGAAGATCAAAGCCGCGAATCCAACCGCTGAAAAACCATTCGTACTGGGCTTGCCTACCGGATCTTCTCCGCTGGGTATGTACAAGAACTTGATTGAATTGAACAAGCAGGGAGTTGTATCGTTCCAGAATGTGATCACTTTCAATATGGATGAATATGTCGGTCTTCCGAAAGATCATCCGGAAAGCTATCATTCTTTCATGTGGAATAATTTCTTCAGTCATATCGATATCAAACCGGAGAACGTAAATATCTTGAATGGTAACGCCGAGGATTTGGAGGTTGAGTGTGCGTCTTATGAGGCTCGTATGAAAGCGGTCGGTGGCGTAGACCTGTTCTTGGGTGGTATCGGTCCTGATGGCCATATTGCGTTCAATGAGCCGGGTTCATCTTTGAGTTCTCGTACTCGTATCAAGACGTTAACTACAGATACGATTATCGCTAACTCCCGTTTCTTTGATAATGACGTGAATAAAGTTCCGAAGACTTCTGTAACGGTTGGTGTAGGTACGGTTCTTGACGCTAAAGAGGTATTGATCATGGTAAATGGTCATAACAAGGCTCGTGCGTTGCAACAAGCCGTTGAGGGTGCCGTGAACCAAATGTGGACAATTACCGCCTTGCAGTTGCATCCGAAAGGAATCATCGTTTGCGATGAGGCGGCTTGCGCGGATCTTAAGGTAGGTACTTATAACTATTTCAAGGATATCGAGAAGGATCATCTTTGTCCTTGCTCACTGCTGAAATAAACGAATCTCAGATAGGGCTTTCTTTGAATGCCCATCGTAAGGAGTTAAGAATGCCCATTGTAAGGAGTTTACGATGGGCATTCTTATAACCTTACGATGGGCATCGTTGTTTTAGGGCAATTTTGGGGGGCCGGCTGACTTCCTCATAGAAGATATACTTCATTGGTTAGAGAACATATACTTCTCCTGTCAGAGGATATATACTTCATTGGCAAAGTCAGTACTACTTACTTTTTTGCGTTCTTGACGTAACGATCCAGCCATAGGTCACATTCATGCAATAGATGCAGGATGTTTTCCTTGGCGGCGTAGCCATGACTCTCATAGGGCAATACCACATAACGTGCGATCGCCCCGTGGCCTTTTAGGGCACTGAACAGGCGCTCGGATTGGATCGGAAAGGTTCCGGAGTTGTTATCCATCTCACCATGTATGATTAATAAAGCTCCATGTAGCTTATCGGCAGACATGAATGGCGACATGGCATTATATATTTCCGGTACTTCCCAATACGTACGGGTCTCTGTTTGGAAGCCGAACGGGGTAAGTGTACGGTTGTAAGCCCCGCTACGTGCGATGCCGGCTTTGAACAGTTTGGTATGTGTTAATAGATTCGCTGTCATGAAGGCTCCATAGGAATGTCCTCCTACGGCTACACGATTCGGATCACCTACACCCATCTCGGAAATGACTTTTACGGCCGCCTCGGCGTTCATTGTCAATTGCTCAATGAAATCATCGTTCGGCTCCGCTCCCTCGCTGGTACTAACGATCGGCATCTCGACATTTTCCATTATACAGAATCCACGTAAAACCCAATAGACGGGAGAACCATAGTTGATATTCGTAAACATGTATTGAGAACCTCGTACCTGAGAAGCCTCGGCCTTGCTTTTATATTCTCTCGGATAGGCCCACATTAAGACAGGTAATGGACCGTCCTTCGCTTTATCATATCCGGCAGGGAGGTATACGGTCGCTGTTAGATCCAAACCATCCGCACGTTTATACTTGATCTTTTGTTTGCTAACGTTTGCCATGGCCGGATATGGATTGGCGAAATGAGTCAATTGAGCGAATTTTTTCTTTCTCAAGTCACGAGAGCAGAGATTCGCCGGTTCTGTAATGGATTGACGTGAAGTGATCAATTGCAGCTTTTCCGGATTCGCTACCTTTAGGATGGTCTCATAATATCCGTCCTCGCAGCGCCAAAGTTCCGTGTTCTTTTTTGTTTTCAAATTGTAACGGCTAAGGTAAGGCATATCCCCTTTAGGAGAGGCACCTTGGGCAAGCATCAATAACTCATTGTGGGCTTTATTGGTATAAACGATATATTTGCCATACGCATTTTTTATCGTAAGTGGATTTCCCGGATTGTTGTAATTATCGTCGGTGGATACATCGAATAATAGAACCGGAGACTCAGAAGAGCAAGGCTTAAAAGTAAATGTCCTGTTTTTACGAGTCTCCCGGGAAGTCTCGATCAATAAAGCGAAAGCATCGTCATTCCACAGGATGTTGCGGAAACGTTTCTCTGTCTTTGCGACTTCCTGTTTCTCGCTGTTGAACGGATAGCTTATTTGGTAGATAATATCCATGAAATCAGTCTTGTTTTGCTTAGGATCTCCTTTATCTTGCGCTTCCGCCCAGTAAACGGTAGCCGGTTGATCCGATCTCCATCCGAATTGGCGGGGATAAGGCGAGGTCGTGTCATATCCCATCGGTATATTAATGGTTGGATTATCCGCTAACGTATAAATGGAATTACCTTGTAAGTCTATGACCTCGAACTTTTGTGGAAAGTTATATACCGGTACTTGATAGGAATACGGACGATGGACTGTTGCGATAAGTAGCAAAGATTTATCCGGGGATAATGAAAGTGTACTGCCGTAGATTGCCGGTTTTCCGATCTCGTACACAGCACCTTCTTTTATGCGTACCAATTGAGCGGTGAAATAATAGTCGAATAGTTGCTCGTCGTACGGATTTTTGAGTAAGTCTTGATAGGTACGGGCGGGCATCACCTTTCCGGTACTTTCTTGAATGATGGGCCCGGATGGGACTGTGGGTTTCTCTGGTGCCTTACCCCTGTTTTCCGGAACCATAAGCGTAATAAACTCATTGTCGCTAATCCATAAGATCTCCGCTCCACTTGTCGCGTTGATTTTACGGGTGCTTACTTTCTGTGCTACGGGCTGTTCCGGGGTACAGATATAAAGGTATACGCCATCCGCTTCTTCCACGAATAGAGCTACCTTATTGGATGAAGGAGAGAATGAGGCTTCTGTGATTACCGCGTTGTCAGGAATTCCTTCTATCTTGATTTCTTCTTGAGTAGCGATGTTCATTAAACTGGCACCCGTATATTCGGCTTGCCGGCTCGTATTGAATGTTTCGGGACTGATACGCATTCCCGCTAATTTAAGCTCCGGTTGCGCAAGCTTGGCGATAGACCGGTACGGGGAACGCTCTAACTGGAGTGCCCACTGATTGTTATCACTAATTCGGATGATAGGAGAAAGCTTGGCCAAGGCCACTTCTTCTATTACGGCTGGAGGCCTTTGGTAATTGGTCTCTTGTGCCATTCCCGGGCTGGCTAGAGCCAAGGATAGTAAGGCGGAGAATAGATAGTTTGTTTTCATGGATTTAATCACTTGAATTTATTTTAATGATTTGGAATAACTTCTTTTAGATCTTAAAAAATCCCCGCCTAAACCGGTTAGGGGTATAGACGGGGATTTTTTGATATAATTAGTAGGAAATAGAGTGATTATCTATTCTGAGTCATAAGACTGTTTGCGTTCATTTCGTCATCTGGAATCTTGAATTGCCATTCAGGAGAACCTGCATCTACGTGCATCTTTACTGAGATACCCTTATCGTGATTAGTGTTATTTCTATCCAGCGGTAAGTTTAAACGTTTTAAATCTGTGAATCGGAATCCTTCTCCCCACAACTCAATACGACGTTGAATCATGATCTCTTCTGCTAATTCGACTGCTGTTTTGCTCGTTTCTTTGTATTCAGGATCACGAGTCAAGGCAAATGCCGTCAACGTTTTTTGCGCTTCTTGAAGTTGATTGTTACGAGCTAATGCCTCTGCTTTCATTAAGTATAGCTCAGCTAAGCGCATGAAAGGAAAGTCTCCAACCGCATTAGAAGAAGATTTGGCAGTGAATTTACGATTCTGATACGGGAAACGTTTGAAATTGCTAGCCGGAACTTCCGCTTTACCTGTTGGATCCCACCATTGCTTGCGGATATCTGTATTTGATATTTTATCATACAAAGCCGAGTTTACACATCTGGGGACGGCACGTATTGCAGACGCGTTGAAATTCCAAGACATATATGCATAATAAGAATAAAAATAGATTGTTTGGTCATCCTGCGTATTGGCTGCCCATATAGCCTCCTTATTCTCTGTCAGCATGGATGCGAAGCCTCCCATTAATTCTTCTTTACCATTCATCAATTTATGGCCTTCTTTCTCTGCGGTTTGTATTGCCAAATCCGCATATTTTGCAGCTTCTGCATAATTTTGCTGCGCTAGTAAAACACGAGCCTTTAAACCATAAGCCACTTTCAAAGAAAAGTGAGTAACTTCTTTTGCCTCGTAGTTCTTCAATAACTCAATAGCGGCATCTAGATCTTCGTTAATATATTGATAGCATTCCTCTACTGTATTACGAGCGATTTCTCCTGTTTCCGGAGTCTTACGATAAGGTATGCCCAATTGTGTATTGCCACCTCCTGCTTTATAACGTTCTGCGTAAAGCTGTACTAGTTGAAAATGACCAAACGCACGGAAGCAAAGTGCCTCCCCTTTTACACCGGAGTATAAATTTTCATCCGTACGATCCACCTCATCTACATTATTAAGAAGTAAGTTACTGTTCAATATTAATTTGTAATAGAAGAAGAAGCCAAACTTAGTCAATGTTGATTTTGAATCTCGATGATCTACCCATTGAAGAGTTTTTAAAAACCAAGTGTTACCGGCAGTTGGGTGTACCAAATCTTCTCCTAATACATCTCGATCGATGTCCCAAGAAGGTTCGCCACCACAACCTTGTGAAGATAAGTATTGCTTAACCATGGCTCGATGTGTTCCGTTTAAAGCAATGTATAGGTTTTCCAAAGATGAAGCGACTGTTGTTTCGCCAATCTGGTCGGTTGGATTTGTTTCCATGAATGTATCGGAACAAGCTGTCAGGCCTGCAACACATAAGGCTAGAATTGTATATTTGAATCTTTTCATTGTAATCAATGTTTAATATAATGATGAATTAAAATGTGAAATTCAGTCCGAATGTAAATGAACGAGCTGGGATATGAGCATTGTTCGTGATACCGCTGAACTGTTGTTGTGGATCCATACCTTTCATGGAAGTAAGCAGGAATAAATTCTCGCCACTTAATGATACACGTGCGTTCTTTATAGCGAACTTAGAAAGGAAGGCCTTTGGTAACGTATATGCGAAAGTTAAAGATTTCATGCTTAGATAATCAGAACTCATCAACCAACGGTCTGACTGTGCATTGAAATTAGCGGATTCACTGCCGTCTAGACGAGGAACATTCGTTATATCTCCCGGTTTTTGCCAACGATCGTAGATATCTGTATGCATAGCCGCTCCATATTTGTTTACACTCATAAGAGATAAATAGCTAGAGTTATAAACCTTTCCTCCTAATGCGTAAGAGAATACGGCGGATAACTCAAAATCTTTGAATTTTACGCTTGTATTGAAACCTCCATATACTTTAGGAATTGCACTACCTGCATAATGGTATTTTGCTTTTTCTTGGTTCGTTGTCACTTTCTCTCCGTTTACGGTACGACAATCTGTGTCATCCCAGATTTGTGCCACGTTTCCGTTCTCATCTACAGTATCGTCGAAACGATAAAGAGCAGCTCCATCTTGAGGGTCTACACCTACATATTCCTTTAACCAGAATTCGTAGATAGACTTGCCTACCATGATTTTCTTTGTTCCGTCAATAATTTCTTTTTGTGGTAAACTCTTCACCTTGTTCTTAATGAATGTGGCGTTTACACCGAAGTTCCATGTCCAATCCGCATTTTTTAAGATACGGTAATCCAAGGAGATTTCTACACCACTATTATTTACTTTACCAATGTTTTTCCAGATAGATGCGGTTCCTTTATAGTCTACCGCTCCAGAAGAAAGAGGTAGAGGCACGTTGAACAACAGGTCTTTGGATTGTTTGTTGAAATACTCAACGCTACCTGTCAAACGATCGAACAGTCCAAATTCGATTGCCACGTCAGAAGAAACCTGAGTCTCCCATTGCAAATCGGTGTTTCCAAAAGAGTTGAATAACACACCTGCTTCCAATGCGTTATTGCGGTTCATGTCATATAAAGTCTGATATGGATAATAGTTTGTTAGTCCACTGGTTGTTAATACTTGGTCGTTACCGGTTTGTCCATAAGAACCTCTTAACTTCAAACTGTTGATCCAAGTCAACGACTCCATGAAGCTCTCTTGGTCTATACGCCAAGAGGCTCCGAAAGACCAGAAGTTACCCCAACGGTTATCTTTGTGGAAGCGTGAGCTACCATCACGGCGGTAGGAGGCTGATACATAATATTTATCCATGAAGTCATAGTTGATACGGGCAAAATAACCTTCTTTTTTGTATTCGTCCGTATAAGAGTAGGCAGAATTTATTGTTGTAAAGTTTCCCAGCTCCATCAGCCCATCCATAACTTGACCTTGTCTCATTGTGTAGTTATATTGGTATTTGTAAGCGAAACTTTCATGACCTAATAATACATCAAAGTTGTGATCTCCGAATTTCTTATTATAGTTTATCAATTGGTTGAAAGTTGTTGTTGTCCGGCGGGTATTTTCAAGGTTGAAACGTCCACTCGGAGAACCGTCACCTACTAATTTATTATCATAGCCGGAATTACGGTTGTTGGAAGTTTCCAAACCTCCGTTTAATGTAACTTTCAGCCCTTCGTACAAATTAAAATCCATATAAGCACGTGCGTTCATTACGTCACGTACAAACTCATCGTTGTTCCATAATGTCTCTGCTACTACGTGGCGGCCCGAATAAGCGGAACCTGCGCGTACACCATCATAGTCATATTGCTGCTGTCCTAGGTTATCCAAGATATAAGCACCTGTTTCCGGATCATGTTTGTGGATCGGGTAGATCGGGCCGATTGTACGAGCAAACATAAAATGGTTTGAATAACCTCCTGAATTATCTTTTGTGTTGGCTACTTGAGATTGAGAACGGCTGGCTGAAATGTTTAAACCTGTCTTAAACCATTTCACGGGGTACACATTTACATTCGCACGGGCAGAATAACGCTCGAAATCGGATTTGATCACATAACCGTTATCATTTAAATAGCCTAATGAAACATAAGTATCGCTTTTCTTTCCTTTGGTGGAATAAGACAAATTATATTCTCCACGATAGCCTGTACGTTCCATCGCGTCATTCCAGTCCATATCATCTCCCCATAACAATTGGGTAGCTGCAGGATTTAATTTTCCGTCCGTCCCCACGATTTGATCATTAGCAACCCCTCGGTATGGGTTATACATTAATTGGTTATAAATTTTGGCAGAAGCTTCTGTTGCCGCATCTGTTGCGGACATGCCATTTGCGGAGATATACTGGTTACGAAGCATCTCCCACTGCAAAGGGTAATAGTCCCATACACCTACACGGTTATATTCCTTGATTGCACGAGAAGAGATACCTTGAGAAGTACTGAATGTAACTTGAGTATCATCATTTTTTGCTTTTTTTGTTGTAATTAATACAACACCATTACCAGCGCTAGAACCATAAAGAGAAGTTGAGGCTGCATCTTTTAAGATAGACATTGATTCAATATCGTTCGGGTTGATATCAGCGATCTCTCCATTATAAATAGACCCGTCTACAACATAAAGAGGAGCGTTTGATGCATTAATTGAACCGAATCCTCTGATACGGATATTTGGGGAATCACCCGGACGTCCGCTACCAGTACCAACTTGTACACCAGATACGTTACCTTCCAAAGCTGCGGTTGCGTTTGTCAATGGACGCATATCAAGGTCTTTTGTTCCAACAACACCTGCGGAACCCGTGAAAGACGATTTCTTGGCGGTACCATAAGCTACAACAATGATATCGTCAAGTTCTTGAGCATCAGAAGATAGAATGACTCTCATGTTTGCTTGAGCGGTGGTTTCTAATGTTTTTAAACCGACATAAGAAACAACTAACTTAGCGTTCTTGTCTGCTTCCAATTCGAATTTACCATCAAGATCCGTGATGGTACCAACAGTGGTTCCTTTTACTACGATGGATGCGCCGATAACAGGTTCTCCGTCGTCTTCATTGATCACTACACCCGTCACCTTCATTTGTTGGGCGACCATGCACTGTATTCCCAGAAAGAATGAGAGTAGTACAAGCGTTAATTTGTGCTTCATAGAATGAATTTGTTTGTTAATTAGACACACATTATTTTTTCAAGAGACCATAGTTTGCACAGAACTACAGTTAAAATACTTATCAAAAAAATGTACACACCAAGACTCCTGAAAATCACAGCCGCAAATATACTAATTTTTATTATAAAAAAGCAAACTGTTATAAAACATTCTAAAACTAATATAATATTGATTGATATTGCCAAATTCAATTTAGTTGTACTGGGGATCTTATTGCATTATGATAGCTGGCAGGAGGGTTTTTGGTCTTAGCTATCTATTTGTTAATTATGCTATTAAACATAGTTCTGTGCAGACTAAATGCCTTAATGGATGCTGAAAGGGAAGATGTCCATAAAGGATATCTTCCCTTAAACTTTGTGTGTATAATGAAAAAAATGAAATATTAATTAACGTTTATAAACGGATAGGGTTACCATTATAGAAATCTAGAATCTTCGTACGGAAGATAAAATCATATTTGGCCTGTGCCTGTTCCGCTAGACTTTGCGCGTATTTTGTTTTAGCCTCATTAAATTCAAAGACAGTGCTTTTACCTGCGTTGTAACGCTCTTGGGCATAATTGAACGCTTCCTTGCTCGCCGTGACGGATTTGTCGGAAGCCGTATATTTCTCTTGGGAAGCCGTTGCGTTGTAGTACGCTTGCTGGATTTCCTTGTATAATGTTTTCTTTGTATTTTCCATCAGCAATTCCCGGTTGATAATGTTGATCCTTGCGGTACGAACGCTATTGCGTACTTGGAAGCGGTTGAAAAGTGGAATGCTCAATGAGAATCCGACGATCTTTTGCCCATTCTGCTTAAACTGCTCGCTAAAGGAACGAGTATCGGCAAATTCACCTCCGGAAGTAGAATGATAATATCCATTGCTGTAACTAGCCCCGAAATTTAACTTGGGGTAATAGCCCGCTTGCGCGACACGCAACATTTTCTTTTGGCTCTCTAGCAAATACTGTTGTTCCTTGATCTGAGGCTTGAACGTAACCGCATGATCGTAAATGTTTTCCGGAGGTAGGATACTGCTCATATTATCAGCCACAGCATCTTCAATTACAGGAGTCTGTATATCGAAATTCCGGTCGCTTCGCTCTAGTTCCAGACTTTGCGCAAGATCCAATAAAGCGAGGTTCACATTGTTTTGCGACTCGGTAAGCGTGACCTCATCTTTCGCTAATTGGGCCTTGATATCATACAGTTGGGAAAGAGGCACCTTTCCGGCGTTCACCATGGCCTCCGTTTTATTCACCTGCTCCTTGTCCAGTTCCACTTGCAGTCGCGCTATTTTCAGCAGCTCTTTATTATAAAGTACTTGCAGGTAGTAGGAAGCTATATTGATGGATAGGTCTTCTCTCGCCTTATTCAAGTTCTCGATAGACGCTTTTAGATCAAGTTTGCGGGCGGCGATATCGTTCGGTATTTTTAACCCGTCAAATAAAGGCATGTCCAGATTGATCCCCAATGTGGAATTGGCGGCGTTCTGGTCTACGATCACCCCGGATTTAGACGTGGAGCGTCCGAACTGGAAGCTCTGTCCAAGACTGCCGTTTAGGGCCGGGAGCCAACTGTATTTGCTGGTATGTAAGTCTACCTTTCGGCTTTCCTGTTCCTGCTCCTTTTGCTTTAAGTCGATATTATGCTCGATGGCATATTGGATGCACTCCTCCAGACTCCATTGCTTCACCGCATCCTGAGCGAAAACATAGTTTCCGGACAGGAGGGAAGCGATTGCCAGTATATATAAGTTTCTTCTCATCATACAATCTTTCTTTTATTTCTTATTCGGGTCAATAGCTGCGCCCCGGACTTTATCGGTCGCGGCCAGTCCTTCTTGAATCTCGATCTTGATACCGTCGGACAGACCTACCTTTACAGGATGCTTCTCGAAGACTTGTTCCGGTTGCTCTTGTTTAACTAACTGAACGAATGCGGAATCCCCTTGGAACTCAACCGTACTTTCCGGGATCGTAAGCACGTCTTCCGCACGTTTTAGCACGATCTCGGCGTTGGCGCTATATCCCGCACGGATGAAAGCATCTTCGGGGATCGTTACGGCCGCCTTGATCTCAAATTGAATGGCTCCATTCTTGTCTACTCCCTTGGGCGATACATATTCCAGCAAAGCGTCGAATGAACGGCTTTCCATGGCGCCGACGGTCAATTTGATCGGCATTCCCTCGTGGATGCGTCCGATCTCGGTCTCGTCTACGTTTCCTTTGAAGATCATGTCGTTCATATTGGCTACGGTAGCGATCGTCGTGCCATCATTGAAATTATTCGCTTGGATAACCGAGTTACCTACTTTAACGGGAATGTCCAAGATCATACCGGTAATGGTACTACGGATTTGGGTCGTACTGGCCACGCTGGAGTTCTTGGCTATACCGTCGCGGATGATCTCCAAGGCACTTTGCGCGTTATCCTTTTCCTCCACGGCTTTTAGGTAGTTCGCTTTGGAAAGATCGAAATCTTCTTGGGCGATAACACCTTGCTTAAATAATTGCGTATCCCGCTTATAAGTCTCTTCCACTTGCTTCAAAGAGATATTGGCGAGGTTCACGCGCGATTCGGCGCTGTTGAGCTGTACCATCTCGGGGATTACCTTGATAATGGCGATAATCTCTCCCGCTTGGACCATCTGCCCCGCTTCTTTCTTCAGCTCGGAGATGATACCGGATATCTGCGGCTTGATCTCCACCTCGAAACGAGGCTCTACGTTTCCGGTAGCGACCGTCTTGGTTTCCACATCCCCTTTTTCAGGGGTTACGATCTCATAAACGGTGATGACCGGTTGCGCTTTCTTCCATAAGAAATAGAATGTACCGATTACCGCTGCTCCCACAAGTACTAATAAGATGATACGCAGGATCTTTTTTACAATGCGATTCTTCATGATTATATAGTTTTATTAATTGACAATTGTTGTTTATTCTTCTCGTATGGCATCTATCGCCTTGATCTGCATAGCTCGCCATGCGGGGATCAGCCCGGCCAGCAGACCGCTGAATAATAAGATCACCGTGGCCGCTACCGCGATCTGGATGCTTACCTCCGGATGCTCCATCATGGTTCCGTTGGAAGCCGGCTGGGCACTCATGATCTTATCTACAAGATCGAGCAGGAATACCCCGGCGCTTAACCCCAACAAACCCGCTAAGGCCGTAAGTAGCAGACTCTCGCTCATGATCTGCGAGATGATGTTCCAAGGCTTCGCTCCCAAGGCCCTGCGTACGCCGATTTCCCGGGTACGCTCCTTAACCGTTACCATCATGATATTACTTACACCGATGATACCCGCCAATAACGTACCCATACCCACGAGCCAGATCAAGATATCGATACCGATAAATAGCATATTGAAAGTCTCGAACTGAGCCGCCAAGTTGATCACCGTCACGGCCTGCGGGTCGGTAGGAGAGATCTGGTTCTGGCTCTTTACAATATCCTTGATCTGCGTGATCACCGGATCGATCTTATAGCCGGGTTTGGCGCTCACGCACAAGAAGTGAATGATATCCCCTTGGTTCAGCGTCTGTTGCATGGTACTGAAAGGGAGGAATACGCTTTCCTCGGCCCGTCCGCCGATATTGACGCTAGAAGCCCGTTGCTTCGTGACGCCTACCACTTGGTAGTAAATCCCGTTTACCCGGATATATTTCCCGCAGGGATCACTTCCCTTGAACAATACCTCGTTCACCTTAGCGCCGATCAAGCAAACCTTACGTTTCTCGATCTCGTCGATCTCGTTTAGTAACCGTCCGTAATAAAGCTGCTGGGTCTCGATCTTGAAATAATCGGGCTGCACGCCTTTTACGTTATAAGTACCGCTTAATTGGCCGAAAACGATATTCTTGTCCGAGCGATTTCCCCAGATGATGGGGGAGACGGCCTCGATGTCCTTCACCTGTTTTCGGATGCTCTCCACGTCCCGGTTTCGCATGTCCCATTGACGCCCCTTGTTAAAGCCTTTATATGATTCGCTGGTCCGGTCGGAGAAAAAGAAGGCGGAGTTCGTGGCGAATCCGTTGATATTCGAGAACATAGCGTTCTTCATCCCGTTTCCGGCTCCCAATAGAATCACCAACATCAAGATTCCCCAGAATACGCCGAAGCAGGTCAACAAGCTGCGTGTCTTGTTTCGGGTGATCGTCACCCATATCTCTACCCATCTGTCTATGTCAAACATGGTTCTTTTCTTTTTTATGATTATTCCGTTCTCATGGCTTCGATAGCCGTGACTTTCACCGCCTTGCGTGCCGGGAAATAACCCGCCAATACACCGGCCGCGATGATCAAGACCGTAGCGGAGCTAGCTATCGCCAGATTGACGGTCGGGTTACGGAAGACCGTCGTGTCTTCTCCGATATTCCCACCGGATTGGGCTCCGGCTTGGGCCATTTCCATCGCGTGATTGATTAGCTCCGTGAGCCCGATCCCCATGATCATCCCGACATAGCCGAAAACGGCTGTTACGAGGATGGACTCGGCGATTACTAATGCCAAGATCGAGCCGGGTTTAGCTCCCAATGCCTTGCGTATGCCGAACTCCCGGGTCCGTTCCCGTACGGTGATCAGCATGATGTTGCTAACTCCCACGATTCCCGCCATCAACGTTCCGATACCGATAATCCAGATAAACAAGGTAATCCCGTTCATTATATTATTCCACATCAAGAACTCATTCGCCATGTTCCACATACCGATAGCGTTCTTGTCTGTCGGGTCGAATTGGTGGCGGCGTGCCATCCATTCCCGGAAACTTTCCTCGAAAGCCTCATTCTCCTCTTCGGTAGTCACCCCTTTCAAGGTAAACGTTAGCGATCCGAAGCCGTATCCTTTATTATATAGCAATTGGGCTACGGAGAATGGGATGTAAGCGGGAGCGTTATTGCTTTTGTCATCATCGTTGTACACGCCGACTACTTGATACATCATATTCCCGCATTTCACGTATTTACCCAGCGGCTTCTCGTCACGAAACAAGACCTCCGCCATACGGGGACTGATCACGATTACTTTTCTTCGGTCCCTCATGTCCTGCTCATTGATGAAGCGGCCGTTATGCGTCTCTACATTCACGTAATTGATCGGGGCATGATCCGGATATACGCCATTGGTTTGTCCCGTCACATATTCCTCGTTGTAAGTGATCGTGTCATTGTGGGAGATCGTAGCCGAGCAAAGATCCACCTCCTTGAAGTCTCTCTTCAAGGCGCCTAGGTCCTCTTCCTTGAAACTGATGCTGCGGTTGGATTGCATACCTTTCCAAGGCTTGGTGGTATAGCGTGTCCATACCTCGACCCGGTTGGTAGACATATTCCTGAAGTTGTACATGATGCCATTGCGCAACCCGTTTCCCGCCCCCAGTAACACGATCAACATGAAAATACCCCATGAGACCGAGAAGCCGGTCAAGAAGGTACGGAGCTTATTCTTTTTGATGGTGCTCCATATTTCCCTGAAATTATCAAAGTCAAACATGATTCTCTTCTTTTTCGATACGTTCAATCAACCCGTCCTTTACCCGGATAATCCGGTCTGTAGCCTCCGCTACGGAGGGTTCGTGGGTAACGATCACCATGGTCATCCCTTCTAGGTTTACCTTGCGTAGTAGTTCCATTACCTCCACGGTCGTTTTGCTATCCAACGCTCCGGTCGGCTCGTCGGCCAATATGACTTGGGGTTTCGCGATCAAGGCCCGGGCGATCGCTACCCGTTGCTTCTGTCCACCGGACATCTCATTCGGCATATGCTCCGCCCAATCTTTCAATCCCACCATGTCCAAGTATTCCAGTGCCATGGCATTCCTCTTTTTCCGGCTGACCCCTTGATAATAGAGTGGGAGGGCGACGTTCTCCATGGCGTTCTTGAATGAGATTAAGTTAAAAGATTGAAAAATGAAGCCGATCATTCGGTTCCGGAGCTCGGCGGCACGACTTTCGCTGAGATTCTGAATCAACTGTCCGTTTAATTGATAGGTGCCCGTGTCGTACGTATCTAATATCCCTAAGATATTCAATAAGGTTGACTTACCGGAACCGGAGGCTCCCATGATGGATACCATCTCTCCCTTCTCTATATCTAGGTCGATACCTTTCAAAACGTGCAGTGGGGCTCCATTAAAGTACGTTTTGTTTATTCCTCTCAGTTGAATCATCATATTATGTAGTTACTTTAATATATTAGACGTACAGTTTGCTAAATAAGTTACACTGTTGGTGAACACTTTTATCATTTGGTTACAAATATATGCTTTACTAAGATACCTTGTATCGCAAGGTACTTATAATTATGTAATATTAACAAAAGGTTTTGATCGAAAAGGTTTAGCTCTACCATCTATATCTATTAGCTTGTACGTGCGGTAACTTTACGTGCCGGTACTATATGTATACATCTTCTACCATCCGTTGGACGATCATGCACCAATTGGTAGACGATCATCCAACAGTTGGTGCATGATCGTCCAACAACTGATAGATAATGAATCTCTCTGCTTCTTCCACTTAATAGATAAAGAAAAAAGCCCTAGGCTATCTTTATCTAAACCCTTACCTTTGCGGCGAAATTCAAATAGCAGAAAGATTTATGGTAACAATTGGTACGCCCAAATCGGCTACGGCAACTAAAGTCGTGCTTTGTGGCTCGGGCGAATTGGGGAAAGAGTTTGTAATAGAGTTGCAGCGTTATGGCGTGGAGGTAATCGCCTTGGATAAGTATCCGGACGCTCCGGCCATGCAAGTGGCGCATCGTTCCTATGTGGTCTCCATGCTGGATGGCGATGTCTTGCGGGAGATCATCGAGAAAGAGAAACCGGATTATATCGTGCCGGAGGTGGAAGCGATCGCTACCCGTACTTTGATGGAACTGGAGGAAGAGGGATACCATGTGATTCCTACCGCCCGTGCCACTTGGCTGACGATGAACCGTGAGGGAATCCGCCGCTTGGCGGCCGAGGAGCTGGGCTTGCCTACCTCGCCGTATCGTTTCGCCGAGACCGAGGAGGAATTTAAGGAAGCGGTGAAGGTAATCGGTATGCCTTGCGTGGTGAAGCCGATCATGAGCTCGAGCGGACACGGACAGAGCGTGGTTCGTGAGGAAAAGGATATCGATCGTGCTTGGCAGTACGCCCAAGAAGGCGGACGTGCTGGAGCGGGTAAGGTGATCGTGGAAGGTTTCGTGGATTTCGACTATGAGATTACCCAGCTGACGGTTCGGCATATCGGAGGAACGTCTTACTTGGAACCCGTAGGACATGTTCAGGTGGACGGTGATTACCGGGAGTCTTGGCAACCGCAAGCCATGAGCCTTGCCGCTAAAGCGAAAGCCCGTGAGATCGCCGGTAAGATCACCGAGGCTTTAGGCGGACGTGGTATTTTCGGCGTGGAATTATTCATTAAAGGAGACGATGTCATATTCAGCGAGGTTTCCCCCCGTCCGCACGATACCGGAATGGTGACGATGATTACGCAAGATTTGTCTCAATTCGCTTTGCACGCCCGTGCGGTGCTTGGCTTGCCGATCCCTAATATCGTGTTTCATGGAGCGGGAGCTTCCCGTGCCGTCGTAGTGGAAGGGGACAGTGACCGGTTGTCTTTGGGGAATCTGGATAAGGTCTTGGAACAACCCGATACGCAGATGCGTTTCTTTGGAAAACCGGAAGTTCATGGACATCGCCGTATGGCCGTCTTGTTGGCTCGTGGTTTGGATGTGACGGAGGCAAGGGAGAAGACCGGAGTGATGATGGAGCGGTTAGATGTTAAATTGTGATGCTTCCTAGGATAAATGAACGTTTTGGTGTGTGTTGTGAATAAAATGTGAATATTTACAGACCTATTTTTCTATCAAAATAGTTTATTTTTGTCTCAAGTTTTTAAAGAGACATTTGATAATCTATAAACGCAGATTACATATGTTTGTTTCACTAAAGAGTGAAATCTGATTGCCGAAAGTTTGTACTTATTTTATGAATACAACAAATGGAAATATGGGCGTTGATTTGAAACGCTCTATTTCTATTCTCGGTGAAGATAAAAGAGTGAGCAAACAGATCAATAGCTAAGGGTGGGTAGATTTAACCAAACAGACATCCTTATCTCCTTTCGCCCACCCTAGCTATTGTTCTTATTTTACTTGGATTCCTTTTGTATTTCTCATGGTTTCCATCACGGCATGCGTATCTACTTGGGCCTTTTCTTGTATAAACTCCGGGAGGTTGTAAGTCCACAACAGGTCTTTATAATATTTTACGGGATTTTTTTGCGGCAGGAGGAATGGTTTATGGGCCGTACCTTTATCATCGATATAGGTAAAGAACGGGCGTGTGTATAATCCATCCAACCTGCGACTGCTAAATACCAGCCAACGATTGTTGTGGCTCCATGAATGGTAGCTTTCTCCTTCGGCGCTGTTCGCCTCGCTCAGCGGGTACGTCTTTCCGTCGGATAGGCGGATCATATATAATTCAGCGTCTTTATGCCAAACCCCGAAACCGCCATATTCCTGTAGGGTAAAAGCCAGATATTTACCATCCGGTGAGATTCTAGGGAAGGATACGCTTTTGTGATTGGCCCGGCCATTGTATAAAGTATCTACTTGCTGGCCTAGGGTGCGGGTTTCCGGGTCAAAGTCGACACGGCATAGGCTGTAGGTCATTTGTCTGAAATTCTTAGAAATAGAATCTACGGCGGCGGTCGAACTGAAATAGAGGCTCTTCCCGTCGGGAGAGAACGCTGGGAATATTTGCCATGCGTCTTTGGAATTTAACGCTTCGCAAGAGAATACCTCGTTCTTCTTCACGTCGTAGATCACGATATCGGAGTTATGATCCAATACTTCCAGCGTATTGGGATTATTGATGAAGAAGTTTTGGTCGGTATCGCATACGGTGGCCGCCAGATAGTTACCATTCGGATGCCAATACATGTAGACAAAGTTTGAGACGGTCTCGGGAGTCTTGGTATTTAGCTTGGTGATTTTCTTTCCATCAATCAGTACGGAACCGGCGTGTTTGCCTCGCATATGGAAAATCATTTTATCCGGGTTCCCGGAGGAAAACGTGTGGCAGTTTACGCAGTTATAGTCGGTTAGGTTATTCTCATAAATCACGCTTTGGTCATAATTCTCCAAGTTTCGTTGATAGATACCCATCCTGTTCCACATATCATTACTCAAAGCTAATAACCGATAGGCTATATATTTATCAATGGAATCATTTACGATGTCCATATGAAAAGGCGTATAGGCATTCCATTCGCCCTGTATGCGTTTAGCGATGGTCAATTCTATTTGGTTTCCGGCATTCTCTTTCAATAAGGCTTTCCATCTCTTTTGTGGGATCTCAAAGGGCCCCTCATCGCTATAGACTTGGAGTTGAGTCTTTTCCCCTTTAATGATAAGGTAGTGCTCACTGCTATCGGCGATAGAGAAATTGAGCGGGGCGATGTTCACAGGGATGGTCACATCCTTGTAATCCGGATAAATGGCGATTTCCTTGTTTAGACTCTTGGCGATCTGTACGTCGTTTTTGGAGCATGAAACCATCAAGGCGATGAGAAAAAGGAAAAGATATCGGTTTGTATTTGTATAAGTCTGTCTTTCCATATGTGTTTTATTTAGAGAGTATCAAATAGTACCAGAAAGTAGGTTGATAGTCGGCTATTCCAGTCGCTACATTTTGTCGGGCATGCCTTAATCCCAATACACGTTGCTTGAATATCGAGAACTCGGACAGGATTTTATCGGTTACCCCATACTTGCGGCAATATTCCGGATCATGCTCCGCATAAGAGATCACGGCTTGTTGCAAGGGTTCGGGTAATGCGGGGAGTACTTCCGTCCTACTGAATCTTTCAACAAACGTTTTTATAGCGAGCAGGTCTTTCGATAATAATAACGTACCGATCGTATAATCCAATGCGGCTTTATTCAGGGGATTCTCTTCCAATATAATCATCAGGTTATCAAACAATCCGATTATATTGGCGAAAAGGTCTTTGTCGCTGGATAGGCTTTTTCTTTTTGTACCTAATTCCGGGTCACTCTCCACCGCTTGGTCATTATATAAGAACTTTCGTTGCGAGGAGGCCCATCCGTGATAGGCCCATGTCTTTTCCAATAAGGATATAAACTTCTCGGCCGCGGGATACTGTCCGTATATCAAATGGGATTTTATTAATAATTTAGTCATGACGGGACTGCCGTATGTAATTCCTACCGAGGTACCAAAAGCGAAATTGTATGCCAAGGACGTGATTCCTACATGGTAGTATATCTGGCTGAACAGGAAACTTTCCTCTATATGCGCTTGATACTTTGAGACCAAAGATTGTATTCCGCTTTGCGGATATTTGAATAAATCAGTCTGCATGACCCCCTTATGCGATAAGGCAAGGTTTAAGCAATTTAGGTGTAAGTAGTTATTATAGTTCAGATCGGTGGACGAGATTATGGCGTCCCATTGCTCGGTATCTATATAATGAAACATTTGCATCAACGTATAGAAATCTTTATTCCTCTGTTGAAGAGCCGTTTGCGTATAATACATACCGGATAAGGCAAGTAATGCTACGGCTACTAAAGCTTTTAAATAGGTTTTTATGTGATCTAAGTAACGTGATAGGAAGAATAGAAGCATAACGAGTAGCGCTACTTGCCAAGAGAAGCCGTAGAATGGTTCCAGCTCAATGAAATACTCTACGTAATCTTTCATCCAAAATACATAGTCATAATCGGGTTTACTGCCCCCTAGAACGCATAGAGAACCTACGATAAGCAGCAGGATCAACGGGATGAAGCTTGCGTACCAGCGTTCGCTTTTTTGTAATACATCAAATAGTAAGATGCTAAGGGCGAATAATATAGCTACAGATCCCATCGTGTAAAACAATCCGGTCGCCAGCAAGCAACCGATTAAGGTACGGTACGTCCAATTAAATTTTCGTGCGCTGTAACTATATACGTTAAGCGCCAATGACCAAAACAACATGGCTATCAGTCCTTCATAATGATAGCTATCTTTCATTAGGTAAAGATATTGGAATAGGATGGGGAGAAAGGCCAAGGGCATAAGATATAATGCCGGATGTATCTTTCGTAAGGTCAGCCAGAATAACCAACCGGAGATTCCACCGATCAATGCCGTAGTTAGCGATCCGATAAGCGGGATCCTGAAAAACTGTATCAAGAATTGAGAGATAAAAGTCGCTAGCCCCCCTATCTGCTTAAGTATGCTGAATATATAGGTGGAATCGAATAGGAAAATCTGCTGCTGTTCCCGATAAAAAAGAGAGGCTCTTGCATGGTCTGCAAATGAAACCATAAGACGCCAGTCAATAGAATGAATGGAAGCGGTGGTAATATCTTCTTATATAAAGTACTCATGTGATTTATTCTATTTACGATAAGTTACGTCAATTCCTTTATCCTCTTTGGCTAGCGTGCTAAGCGCCCGGATCTTGGAGGATACTTTTCCGGTAATAAACTCGGGTATATTATAAGATTTCATGAAACGGTGATAGTAGTCTGTGTCTTTCTGAGGCAAAAGGAAGGGCTTAGACGCATTTCCTTCTTCATCTATATAAGCAAAATAAGGACGTGTGTATAACCCGTCTATTCTTCGACTGCTGAAGACGATCCAGCGGCTGTTGCTACTCCATGAGTGATAGCTCTCCGTATCCGTGCTATTGGCGTTTTGCAAGGAATGGGAGATTCCGCTCGCAATATTCAGTAGATACAGATCTGCGTCTTTATGCCAGATCGAGAAGTTACCGTAGCCGGACAGCGTATATAACAAGAATTTCCCGTCAGGGGAAACACGGGGAAAAGAGGCGCTCTTCCCATCTCTTCCGGCATTGTATAAGGTATCTATACGAGAGCCGAAACTCCGGGTTACGGGATCGAACGCTATGGAGCAAAGGCTATATTTTACTTCTGAATATTCATGCGGCATGGAACGTACCTCTGCCGAGCAGAAGTAAAGAGTCTTGCCATCGGGAGAGAATGTCGGGAAAGTCTCAAACGCTTTTGCTGTCCGAATGGAAGGCGTACTGATAATCTCATGCTTTTCCGTATCGTATACAACTACGTCGGATTGGCTGTCGAAGACCTCCACCCGGTTTTTGTCGTTGGCATGAAAGCTTTGGCTGGTCTGATTGACAGAGAAGGCTACGTATTTCCCCGATGGATGCCAAGAGGGATAGACCAAAGGCGAGAGCGTCTGATCGGTCTTCGTATTTAATTTCTCGATCTTATCTCCGTCGATCAGATAAGTGCCCGAATACTTATCCCTCATGTGGAACAGCATTTTTTCGGGGTTTTGCATACAAAAAGAATGGCAATTCATACAGTTTTGACCGCTGTATTTGTTTTCCATGATAGGGCTTTGCTTATAATCTTCCAGATTCCGTTGGTAAATACCCATTTGATTCCAAAGCTCGTATCCGGGTTCGATCAAGCGATAAGCCAGATATGAATCCATGGGTTCCGGAGCGACGAATAGTGAGAATTCCGGATAGGCGAGCCATTCTTTATCTTTGGCGTAGAGCTTTACTTGTATCGCTTTTCCTGTCGCGCTTTTCAACAATTTTCTCCAATCGGATGTGGGAAGATAGAACTGTCCCCCTTTTTCCTTGACTTGTATCTTTTCTTCTCCGAATTTAAGTAGGACGAAAGCTTCCGTATGCGGATTTTGTATCTTGAAATTTAAGGGTGCGATATTATAAGGGATCGTCACATCCGCATAATCGGGAAATAATACGGGTTTCTCCGAGGTCTCTTTGCTAACCGGAATAGTGTCCGAGCAGGATATTCCCAGTAGGATAAGGCATAAACCGATGATATATCGAATATTTCTTTTCATGGCTGTTGATCATTTTAACGTATAATAAGACCAATAAGTGTCTCCAAACGAGTTTCTTATAAGTTGAGGAAGCTGTGGGTTATTCCGATTCTGTACGACTAAGTTCCGATAACCGGCGAATTTGCGGATGACATTTTCTGATACGTTAAAACGCTTCCAGTAATCCACGTCTTTCTCAGCCAATAGGATAACGGCCTCTTGAAAGCTCACGGGAAGAGAGGGGAGTACCGGGGTTCCATAATACTTCTCTATCAACGTTTGGAAGGACTTCATGTCTTTAGAAAGCAGATAGATAGCCCCGGTGAATTGGATCGGGAGCTGATTCCCCGGGTCTTGTTCGGCACGGATAAGTAGATCATGCTCCAGTCCGTTGATACCGGATAGGTTACTTTCTTTCGGGAGAGTTTTTCGTTTAGGGCCTAATACCGGATCTGCTTCAACCGCTTTATCGTTATACAAGAACACTCTATGTTGCTTAGCCCAATTATGATAAGCATATGTTTTTTCTAAGATACTGATATATTTCTCGGCGATAGGATACGTTCCGTAAATCAAGTTTGTTTGAACAAGCCGTTGCAGGTTCCGGGGATTACCGGCGCCAATTACGGTGACATATCCTTCAAAAGCCATCTCCTGTGATAATGCGATTTCCCCTAACGTAAAATAAGCGTCGCTTAACAGGGTAGAGACCGTAAAGGTCTTGTTCCAAGAGGCGAGTAGTCCTTGAGGGCCGTGTTGATCAAAAGCGAACATCCGGTCTGCTAACTCCCCTTTTTCCGCAAGTGCCCTATTTAAGTAAGTTAAATATAAATAGTTTTTGATCGGCCCGTGACAATGCCGGATGATCTCGTCCCATTGTCCGGTACGGGCATAATAATCCAAGACCTTTAGAGGATAGGCTTTCTGGTCGTTATACCGTGGAATCGCTACCCAGCAAAGGAATAGGATTAGGATGGATTGAACGGTAAGCTCTATCCCTGTTTTTTTCTTTGATTTGTTTTTGCCTTTAGGATATACGAATGCCCCGATCAAGCTAAGCGGTAAACTGACCCATGCGAAATAGATGAGATTGGGAGCCGCCAGAATCGGGTGGTAAAAAGCGTCCGGTAAGAACGCGAAGCGATAGCTGGTGATGGTAGTTGACCAGACACTCCCGATCCCGATAAATAGGTATTCAATTAAAACCGCTAAAAAATAGATTCCATGTTTGGAACGGCTTACTGATTCCTTTAGAACCACACTGAATGAGAATAGCCCGGCGACCGGTCCTCCCATCCAAAAAAGTAGTGGGGTGATTATCAATGCGGCGGATAGCCGGTAGTGGAGATCTTTTATACGCATCCATGCGTTTAGGCTAAGCAAACAAAATAGGAATGCGATAGTGCCTTGTAATAAATAATTGAAGTCGTATTGAATCAATAATAAAGATAGAACCGGAAGTAAGTAAAGCAGGAAGAGTTCTTTATCCGGATTGATTTGCCGGATGATCGCTCTCATTGTCAATCCGATAGACGTAAGTATAGCTGCGGTAATAAAAGGCCCTGCATAAGGGGTAATAAAGAATTGTGTCAAGAATTCCCCGATAATCAAAGATAAACCTCCCGGATTGCTGATCTTATCCGCAAGATAATCTCCGGAAAACTGGAATAGTTGAAGCTGCTCAATATAGAAGAAATGAAACTTGCCGGTTATTTGCAAGAAACCCCCTAATAGGACAAACAGGATCAAACCGAGGAGTATTTGTTTATATCTCATGGCTAGAGTACACGTTTCATTTTGATTTAAAATCAAACAAAGATACGATTTTTATCGGAAATACCAATCTACACAAAACGAAGTTAACTTAATTGGCACATGGAGTTAACTTCGTTGGCAAAGTATGTTAACTTCGTGAGCAAAGTAAGTTAACTTACTTTTGGGGATTAAAAAAGCAAGCCGGACATATCACATGCCCGGCTGCTCTTTTTGAAACTGTTAACCCACTTGTTTATTTCCAGTTTTCGTTTTGAACTAATAAACCATTCATCAAACGTATTTCGTTGATTGGAATTGGAAGTGTAGTCCAATTAGGATTATAATACTTATTCTGGTATTTACCTAAATACTGAGATTCGTATTTGATGTAATTATTCAATTCTTCAGCAGCGATACCCCAGCGTACCAAATCATACCATCTATGACCTTCCATGGCCATCTCTATCTTACGTTCCCAGCGTAATGCTTGGGTGGCTTTCTCTTTCGTAGCGAATTGAGATTCTGGATATAGACCGATACGATAGTTTGCGGCGGCATTTGTATCTTGTTTACCATTAATCTTATCATCCAATACATAAGGAGAGGTTGTCTCTAGCATAGTTGTCGGATCTGCTGCTTTCACATATCCATTGGCTGCGCGGGCACGTACTTGATTTACATATTCACGTGCTCCTTGCGGATTACCTGTTTCAATCAAAGCTTCCGCATACCATAGCAATATATCTGCATATCGCGCTAAATGGAAGTTCTTGGCAGAAGAAGAAGTCTCTGTCGGAACGGATAAGCTTCCTTGATCAGCTTTCTTTGGCTGGTTCTTTTTATTTAGGTATGGACCACCGTTTGTGATTTCACGAATCCAACCGTCAATTGTTGTTGGGATAGACCAATCTAGGAATGGAGTATTGAAACGACCCGTGGAAACATCCAGACGTGGATCTGTGTAGACGGTCAAATCTGTATGAGGAATCGTATTCTCGTCAATTGTAGTCAGTGGCACATCCTTCTGATAAGAGCCATCCATTTTAGGCAAACCATTTGCGTCAACGATGTGAGAATTAACCAAATCGTAAGAAGGTTGATAAAATCCCCAACCACCGGTTCCTAAAGCACCACCGAAACCAATATGAGGTGCACCATTTGGAGCATTTGTATTAGTTTGCGTACCGGAGATTGCCATCTGGATATCGAATACAGACTCTCCTGTCCAGTCTGATACTCCTGCAGTATAAAGTTCCTCATAGGTATCAGCCAAGCGATACTTCGTACCATTGTTGTCTTTACCATTGGCCATGACTTCTTCCAATATGGTTTTTACTTCAGCCCAATGGTTTGAGTTTCCGTTCTTTCCGTTATATACGGAAGATTGGTACATTCTCGTTTTTGCCAAAAATGCGGCTGCGGCCCATTTGTTAACACGTCCCATTTCTGCTGGCCATGTATCAGGCAGGTTGTCATAAGCATATTGGAAATCTTCTGCGATCTTATCCCATATGTAAATATAATTTCCGCTCTCATCTACATTCGAAACTTGAGGGTTTACATTCGCTGCTACATCCTCATCATTTACATAAGGAACTGCGGCTCCAAATAGTTTGACAACTTCAAAATGCCAGAAGGCACGGAAGAAGCGTGCTTGAGCGATTGTCTCTGTAAAGTAGTCCTTGCTTTGTCCGGGAACAGCGGTTAATTCTGTCTCCACTTGCTTGGCTACATTAATCAAGTTGTTTGCGAAAAATACGCCATTATAACAGCTTTTCCACTTTACGCTTAAATAGCTGTTATCGGCAGCGAATGTATAAGTCTCCAAACTAGTAAAGTCTGGTTGGTCGGTAAAATTAGAGCCTTTATTGGCGCTACCTCCCATTACATCACCGTATGCATAATTCGTTAATGTACCTTCGAAATAGCTATCGTTGTGTAAGGTGGCATACATACCGGTTATCAATCGTGAAACACCCTCTTGATTAAGGAAGTCCGGTTCGCTCATCTTACCTACCGGTTCCACTTCCAAGAAATCGGAGCAAGAAGTCATGCTTCCTATTGCGGCGGCAGCAATTGCCGCATATATAAATAGTCTCTTCATCTTATTTGAAATTTATAGTTATAACTGTTTTTCTAGAGGATCATTACCATTATGAATTCTCTTTTGTTAGAAGGTTAAGTTTAGACCTATAATGAATTGGCGCGGCATACCGTAAGCACCGAAGTCGGTACCCATGTTACGGTCGTTAGAGATACCACCGTCTCTATCTGTACGAACCTGTGGATCCAAACCTGAGTAACCCGTAATCGTAAATACGTTGGCTACTTGACCATAAATACGGATCTTTTCAAATTTGATCTTATCTAAGATCTTTTTTGGAAGCGTGTATCCTAAAGTCAGTGTTTGCATACGTAAGAAAGAGCCATCTTCTATATAACCGGAGTTAGATTGGTTGGCAGCGATATCGCTCTCACCGCCGGTTGTAGCCCATAATGGATAGATACCATCTGGATTGGTTTGAGGATGCCAAGAATTATCGCGGCGATCTTTTGAGTAAGCCGATTGCAAAGAACCGAAATGCGTATAATATTTATACATTGCGAACAAATCGTTGCCTACGGAGAAGTATAGATAAGTACTCAAATCGAATCCTCTCCAGCCTAAGCTTAGATTAACACCTCCAGTCAAGTCCGGATGCGGATTACCGATAAATGTGCGATCGTTTGCGTCAATCTTTCCATTGTTGTCTACATCCTTGATTTTATACTGGCCTACAAAATCAGATGCGACCATTTGTTTTACGTCGCTTACACCATATGGCAATACAACACCACCAGCGTCGTTCTTGTAGTTATGTACGTCCTCTTCGCTCTTATAAATTCCATCTAACTGATAACCGTGGAACATACCGATGGCGTGCCCTTTCATCATTACATTCATGTTGGCGATACGAGTTCCTGTAAAGATACCGGCCTCTGTTCCGATCTCGGTCAGTTTATTTTTGTAGTGAGATAAGTTAACACCTACAGAGTAGTCGAACTCGCCGACTTTGTCCCTCCAGCTCAAGTTTAAATCTACACCATTGTTCTGCATATCACCGATATTAATGTTCGGCTTTGTCATATTACCCGCTAATGCGGACCAGTTTGCGTCGATTAACATATCAGAGGTCTTTTTGGTATACCAGTCGAAGTTCATGCTTAAGCGTTGATCTAGGGCTGTTACATCTAAACCTATATTTAACATCTTAGAAGTTTCCCATTTCGCTTCTATATCTCCTAGGTTCGTTACTCCGAAACCTTGGTATACTTCTGTATCGGAACCATTAATACTATATAAATATTTGTTACCCGTACCGTATTGGAACGCCCAGTTGTATGGGTCGATATTAGAGTTACCTGTTGTACCATAACCCGCACGGATCTTTAAGTCATCTAGCCAAGTACGGGTTTTCTCCATGAATTTCTCGTCAGACATACGCCAGCCTAAAGAGATAGAAGGGAACGTTCCCCAGCGATTCTTTTCGGAAAAACGTGAGGAAGCATCCCGACGGACAGTCACAGTTGCCAAATATTTGCCTTGATAAGAGTAGTCGGCACGTCCAAAGAAACCAAACATGGTTGTAGTATTGTTTCTTCTTCCGTCTGTACCCATATTAGCGGTAGAGCCATTTTCAATTGTCCATGTGTTTGGATTATCTTCATACGGATAGTCGATACGGTTGGCTTGTATCCAACGGCCTAACCCTTCACGGAGTGCCTCTGTACCTAACACAACGCCGATCGTATGATCTTCATTGATAGTCTTATTGTAAGTCACCGTATTAGTCCATTGATAGCCTAAGCGATAATCCGCACGTTCAGTGAAGCTATTGTTATTTGCTCCTTCCTTGTTAGTCATGATGGTACGTTTACTCATCCAATAGTCCCAGCTTCCCATCAATGTGGCACTGAACTGTGTGCGGAACTTCAAGTCTTCACCGATGGATTCCAACGGTTTTACTTCCGCGAAGATAGCGGACTGCGCACGTAAGAAACGACGGCGGTTGTCTTTTTCGTTGTTTACAGTTTGAACAGCGGTATTCGCACGTCCACCTTCCGGGGCCTGTGAACCGGCATAGTCGCCACCAATATTGTAAATAGGAACCCAAGGTTGGATAGAGAAGGTTTTACCAAAAGTGTTATCATCACCTTGACGACCACGTTCACCAGAGTTCTCGATTACTGCGATATTCGTGTTTTGTCCGATCGAGAAGTATTTATTCGGCATGAAATTGGTATTTACACGCAAAGAATAACGACGGAACCACGATTCTTTGATCGTACCTTCGCGGTTCATATAACCTAAGGAAGTTGCGTAAGTTGCTTTTTCTCCACCACCGGAAACAGATACTTGATGGTCTTGGACTTTTCCTGTTTGTACTACTTCGTCATACCAGTTTGTTCCTTTACGGGCTTCTTCTTCTGAATAACCATCTTCCAGCATTTGATAATATGCGGAACGGGACCAAGAGTTAGATCCATTATCTTTATAGGAAGCGACCCAACCGTCAATACTTCCGAACTGAGCGATCACTTGATCCTTAGATAACCCCGACGGTTTGATTGCGTATGGCATTGTCAAGTGACCGCTTCCGTCAGCGCCGATAGAACCGAACTGGGCATGGGTCGCTGTTTTACCGCGGAACTGAAGCAAGTTACGTTGACCTAATTCTTGGAATTCCATTGCTTCCCAAGCATCCATTAAATCGTAACCGCTATTAGCCATTTTAGCTACGCCGAAATAACCGTTGTAAGATACTTTTACACGATCATCCTTTTTACCCTGTTTCGTTGTGATAATGATAACACCATTTGCTCCTTTCGCACCGTAGATGGCAGAAGCGGCAGCATCCTTTAATATCTGCATAGACTCGATATCATTCGGATTCACTGCATCAATATCCACTCCGGAAACACCATCAACGATCACCAATGGATCGGAACCATTTACGGAGCCGACACCACGGATACGAATCGTTGTTTCACCCAACGGACCACCACCAGCCTGTACGAATACACCAGCAGCCTTACCTTGCAAAGCCTCTGCGAAGTTAGAAACAGGAGTCTCTTTCAACTCATCGGTAGCGACAACAGCCACAGCTCCGGTAATATCCTTCTTAGCCTGTGTGCTATAGCCTGTAACTACAACTTCGTCCAATGCCTGTGAGTCTTCAACCAGCGTGATCTTGATGTTCGTTTGATTGCTTTTCAAAATGACTTCTTGGGTAACGTATCCGATATACGATACTACTAGAACTGCGTTTGCAGGCACATTCTCAATAATAGCCCGTCCGTCCATATCGGAAATATTTCCGATAGTAGTCCCTTTTACGACTACGTTAGCTCCAACGATAGGACCAGATTTATCCACGATGTGGCAGTTAACCTGTCGTCCATCTTGCTGGACACTCATAAATCCCGTACTAGGTGTAGGATACAGATGATCCGTTTCTGTTGCGAAGGCCGTTCCGGCTCCGTACAGAAGAAAAGAAGCTCCTAAGACTAATGGCTTCCATGATACAACATTTCTCATACAAAATTAGAATTTAAGGTATAATAAAATAAAAAACACAAACTTTTAACAAAATGAATTCACTACTCTGCCATACCTCTAGGGTATGTTACATCTGTTTACATCTCAAAATAGGCAAACATCACTCTCTTCTTCTCAACTTCATTTGTGTAGCTTTTTCATTATCATGTCTTTAATGATAAAAGCCGCTTCTTGCTTTCTTTCATAATACTAAAAAAACGACTAGTCTAAACGATCGTTTAGATCTTGCGTTTTTAAAGAAGGAAAACGAGAGGTTCGTTTACGGAATCGGTTGTTTCGTAAAGGATAGGCTATCCTATTGATAAGAAAGCGAATAAGGGATGAAAAAAATAGCCCGGAAGGGTTGCAGAAGTCAAAGAAACGCGTACCTTTGCAAATGACTAATTAAAACGATCGTTTAAATCAATCATTTTTATCTTCTATTATTTAATGTACATGCGTACATTAATAAATACACCATCCAATAATCAACAAAAGTAAGATCACCTTTTGCGATAGATCGGAATATTAGTTTCCCTTGTTCTAACAAAATGACACTTTGTAAACAGAACTCCCGGAGATTCGCTTTTTCCAAGCATAAGTACAGTATAAAACGGCTTTTCACACAGAAAAACGCCATTCATAACTATCTTCCATCTGCTAGTTCGAGCACCTCACGAAAACCTCCTGTCACGATATACGGCTTATATCAAGCAAAATATCAATACAACATCTGTTTATATAACATATAGATTCTATAGAATCACACATATTATAACCTCATTATATCCTTCAGAAAACACGTACGTCTTTTTCCAAAAACATGTACGTGTTTCCGGAAAAAGACGTACGTGTTTTTTTAAAAGCAAAACAACCTCTCTCGTACTAAAAATATTTCCTACCTTTATGCACTCATTTCAATATGCACCAGACTATACATTAATATATATGGAACCGTTTATTCATTTACACGTACATACCCAGTATTCCTTGCTGGACGGACAGGCATCCATCGACGCGTTGATCGACAAAGCGTACAAAGACGGAATGCGTGCGATCGCCGTAACAGACCATGGCGTTATGTTCGGTATCAAGGAGTTTTTCAATAAGGTTAGCAAAAAGAACAGTAAACCTCTCGGGATCATCAAGGACTCTGAGAAAGAACTAAAACCGCTGCTGGCCAAGGATGCTCCAACCGATGAGGAACAACAAAGGATAACGGAACTACAAAAACAAATCGCCGAAGCGAAAGCTTCCATCTTCAAGCCGATCATCGGGTGCGAATGTTATTGCGCTCGCAACGGAAGGCATAGCAAGCTGGCCTCGCAAGACGACCGTAGCGGCTGGCACTTGATCGTTCTGGCCAAAAATAAGAACGGATACAAGAACCTGATCAAGATGGTATCCCTCTCATGGACGGAAGGATTCTACGGACGTCCGCGTATTGACAAGGAATTGTTGGAGAAATACCATGAGGATCTGATCATCTGCTCCGCCTGTTTAGGTGGAGAGATCCCGCAGCATATCATGCACGGACGAATCGATAAGGCCGAGGAGTCTATCAAATGGTTCAAAAACTTATTCGGAGAAGACTATTACCTTGAGATGCAACGGCACGAGACACACGACCCCAACGCCGATTGCACGATTTTCCCGCATCAACAAGAGGTGAACAAGGTACTGATCGAACTTGCTCACAAACATAATATCAAGCTAATCGCCACCAACGACGTCCATTTCGTCAATGCCGACGACGCTGAGGCTCACGACCGCCTGATCTGCCTTAGTACCGGCAAAGACTTGGACGACCCCAAGCGTATGCGCTACTCCAAGCAAGAATGGATGAAGACAACCGCCGAGATGAACACCATCTTCGCCGATATCCCCGAAGCTTTGAGTAATACGCTCGAGATAGCCGACAAAATAGAATTCTACTCCATCGACAGCGGTCCTATCATGCCGACTTTCGCCATTCCCGAGGAGTTCGGTACCGAGGAGTCCTACCGTCAGAAATTGACAGAGCATGATTTATTTGAGGAATTCACCCGAGACGAGAACGGTAATGTCGTATTAAGCGAGGAAGAGGCGCACTCCAAAATCAAGAAATTAGGTGGATACGACAAACTATACCGCATCAAGCTGGAAGCCGACTATTTGGCGAAATTGACATACGACGGAGCCAAGGAGCTTTACGGAGACCCCTTGAACGATGAAGTAAAGGAGCGTCTGAACTTCGAGTTACATATCATGAAGACCATGGGTTTCCCCGGCTACTTCTTGATCGTACAAGATTTCATCCGTGCCGCTCGTGAGGAACTCGGTGTATCCGTAGGACCGGGACGTGGTTCGGCCGCCGGATCTGCCGTAGCTTATTGCTTAGGGATCACCAAGATCGATCCGATCAAATATGACCTCCTGTTCGAGCGTTTCTTGAATCCGGACCGTATCTCCCTCCCCGATATCGATACCGACTTCGATGATGATGGCCGTGGCGAGGTCTTACGCTGGGTAACGGAGAAATACGGTGCCGAGCGTGTGGCTCATATCATTACTTATGGTACGATGGCTACCAAGTCTGCTATCAAGGATGTCGCTCGGGTACAGAAATTACCGTTATCCGAATCGAACCGGTTAGCCAAATTGGTTCCGGATAAGATCCCCGACATGAAGAAGTTCAAATTGGGCGACGCCATCAAGTATGTGCCGGAACTAAAAGAGGCGGCTAACGGAAATGACCCGCTGGCACGGGATACCTTGAAATACGCCCAGATGCTGGAAGGCAACGTCCGTAACACGGGTGTACACGCCTGTGGTGTCATTATCGGACGTTATGATATATCGGATGTCGTACCTGTCAGTACGGCGAAAGACAAGGATACCGGCGAGGAGATGCTGGTTACCCAATACGAGGGTTCCGTGATCGAGGAAACCGGATTGATCAAGATGGACTTCTTGGGCTTGAAGACCTTGTCCATCATCAAGGAAGCGATCGAGAACGTGAAACTGACTACCGGACATGATCTGGATATCGACCATATCAGTCTGGAGGACCCCAAGACTTATAAATTGTATTGCGACGGAAAGACAACCGGTACATTCCAGTTCGAGTCCGCCGGTATGCAAAAGTATTTGAAGGAGTTGCAACCTTCTAAATTCGAGGACTTGATCGCCATGAACGCCCTGTATCGCCCGGGCCCAATGGACTACATCCCTTCTTTTATCGCCCGTAAACAGGGTAAGGAAGAGATCAAGTACGACATTCCCGTCATGGAACGCTACCTAAAAGATACGTACGGTATTACGGTCTATCAGGAGCAGGTCATGCTTCTATCCCGTTTGCTCGCTAACTTCACGCGTGGTGAGAGTGATGCCTTACGTAAGGCGATGGGTAAGAAGTTGATCGAGAAGATGAACCATTTGAAGTCTAAATTTATGGCTGGTGGTCAAGCCAACGGCTATAAAGAGGATACTTTAAACAAGATCTGGTCCGACTGGGAGAAGTTTGCCTCATACGCTTTCAACAAGAGTCACGCTACTTGTTATTCATGGGTGGCTTATCAGACCGCTTACTTGAAAGCGAACTTCCCGTCCGAGTATATGGCCGCCGTCTTGAGCCGAAGCTTATCCAATATCACGGATATCACGAAGTTCATGGATGAATGTAAAGCGATGGGTATTCAAGTATTGGGACCGGACGTGAACGAGTCTATCTTGAAGTTCAGCGTAGATAAGAACAAGAACATCCGCTTCGGGCTAGGCGCCGTGAAAGGCGTAGGTGAGTCAGCCGTACAAAATATCATAGAGGAACGCAAGAAGAACGGCCCGTACAAGAGTATCTTCGATTTCGTAGAACGGGTGAACTTGACCGCTTGCAATAAGAAAAACATAGAGTCCATGGCTTTGGCCGGAGCGTTCGATAACTTCGGTATCCAGCGTGAGCAGTTCTTCACCGACAGTGGAAAAGGGGAATTGTTCTTGGATACCTTGGTTCGCTATGGTAACAAATACCAGATGGATAAGAGCACGGCAGTCAACTCTTTATTCGGTGGAGACGCCTTGATCGCCATCGCTAAACCGGAGATCCCGCAATGCGAGCGTTGGAGCGATCTCGAACGCCTAAATAAAGAGAAGGAGTTGGTCGGTATTTACCTATCCGCCCACCCGTTGGATGAATACCGTATCATATTAAAGTATGTATGTAATACCGGCATGGTAGAACTTAACGAGCGGGAAACCTTACAAGGCCGGGAGGTTTTATTAGGTGGTATCGTCACCGGTTTCCGGGAAGGAATGACCAAGAACGGAAAGCCTTACGGAATCTTGAAGATCGAGGATTTTACGGGTAGTGGCGAGATCCCTCTTTTTGGACAGGATTATATCGAATACAGCAAGTATGGTAAAATAGGGATGTATCTCTTGATCACAGCCCGTGTAGAGCCTAGCCGCTGGGACCCCAATAAACTGGACTTCAAGATTGGTACCGTCAACCTTTTGCAAGACGAGAAAGACAAGCTGATCGAGAAAATCAGTATCACGGTCCCGATCCATGATTTGGACGAGCCGACTATCAATGAGCTTTCGGTATTGATCAAGAACAATCCGGGCCATAGCCTGTTATATTTTAAGGTTGTCGATGGGGAACATAATATTTCCCTAAATCTCTTCTCCCAAAATATCCGCTTAAACGTGACCCGTGAGCTGGTAGACTTTTTACAGGAGAACGAGAATATCGATTTTAAAATTAATGGTTAAAGTTGTACGACGCTGAAAGAATTTGTACTTTTGGCGTCATAACAATCATTAGATTATAATTCATAATTAAATAATACGTAATTCAAAATGGCACTACAAATTACAGACGCTAATTTCGAGGAGTTGGTTAACTCCGGAAAGCCCATGGTTCTTGACTTTTGGGCAGAGTGGTGTGGCCCTTGCCGCATGGTTTCTCCTATCATTGATGAGTTGGCAACCGAATACGAAGGTCGTGTGACGATCGGTAAAATGAACGTTGACGAGAATGACGATGTAGTCGGACAATTCGGTATCCGCAACATTCCTACTGTTCTTTTCTTCAAAGACGGTAAGATGGTTGATAAAGTAGTAGGCGCTACGGCTAAGGATAAGTTCGTAGAAAAGATCGAGGCAATACTTTAATAATTGAAAATTGAGAATTGAGAATTGAAAATACCGAGGAATACGCTCTGTAACTTTCAATTCTCAATTTTTAATTCCCCTAAGTATATGTCGCTTGCCCGGAGGACCGGGAAGACGGCTCATCTCAAAACCAGCCGCTTGCATACCTCTGCGTACCTCTCCTTTTGCGCAATAGGTTACGATCACCCCACCCGGTGCGGTATGGGCATACAAACGATTATAGATTTCCTGATTCCACATCTCCGGTTGTTTCTCGGGTGCGAATGCGTCGAAATAGATCAAATCGATATCATCCGGTAGTTCACAGGTGTTACTATTTCCTTCTATTTTATGAAGTGTAAAGCACTCTGAGATTGAAACGGGAGTATTCCACTCCGCCTCATGCAAGGCTAAGAATAACTCTTTTCTCTCCGGCCAGATCAGCTCCCCATAATTCAAGGCACGAATCGTATCTAAAGGAAGCGGGTATAACTCCACTGTACGATAATCAATAGGATGTGCTTGAGACAGCTCGACATCCTTCAATGTCAAGAAGGCGTTCAGCCCTGTACCGAAGCCAACTTCCACGATTCGGATAAAGTCTTTCTCCAGCACATGCAATCCCGCCTCAATAAATATATGTCTCGATTCCTGCAACGCCCCGTTCACGGAATGATAATGTTCATCCATCGCCGGAATATATAGCGTATGGCTTCCATCTGCCGTTATCTGTAATTCTTTCTCCATCATTCTATTGATTATAAATATTGCGCACTTACATGGTTATTTGTTATGTATCGGATCATATAGACTACTCCTCCTTCATCTTGATATTTTGTAAAAAACACATACCACTGTGTCACTTTATTCTTTCGGAAAGTAGCATAGCGCATTCCTTTACCATATCTATTGAAATACGAGGGTGCTAACTTGCTGACTTTTGAAGGTAATGTTGTGCGTATATCATCTAACAACTCATTTACATATCTAACCGCAGTTTCCTCAAAACCGAAATACTCCCTCTCATAAAGTATTGTTGTTAGATCATTAAAATAGTCAAGGACTTCGGGTAAAAATACAATTCTCATTATTTCTGTCGGTAAAGGTTCTTGATATGATTAATCGCCCCTTCCTTAAAAGACTCAAACGAAATTGCTCTCGTAAAATCCTCATCCGGCACCAAATATTCATCTTTTGAAAGAATGGACGCCTTATTCAGTCTTCTCATAAGAACTCCTTGTTCTTCAATAGGTATCTCTAAGCACTTTTTCATAGATCATCTGTTTTTAATTGCACAATTATAGCATACAACAAATTTATCATATTCTTTTCTTACGTACAAACAATCTTGTATATTTCTTTCAATATTAATTCGTACCTTTACCGATGTAAATGATATAAGATATGGATAGACGCCATCTTTACTTCTTACTATTCTTATTATGTACCATACAAGCCGCTATCGGTCAACAGCGCTCCTTCTCTATCAAGGGAGTTGTAAAAGACGCGTCAAGCGGACAGCCGATACCTTTCGCTAACGTAGTGGTATGGAACACGACGCAAGGGGCGGTCACCGATTCCACCGGATTATTCGAGATATCCGGCATATCACCCGGAAGCTATCGTCTCCAATCCTCCTTTCTGGGATATAAGCCCTTCGTTACCGCCGAATTCAGACTAGCGAATAAAGATATATTCTTCCCGATCGAGCTAGAGGAAGCCAGCCAGAATCTGCAAGAGGTTAGCGTAGTAGCCTCTCCGTTCCGTAAAACCGCCGAAAGTCCGCTAGGACTCCGTGTAATCGGTTTCAAGGAGATAGAGAAAAGCGCGGGAGGAAACCGGGACATCTCCCGGGTAGTACAAACCTTTCCCGGAGTAGCGTCCACGGCAGCGTTTCGTAACGACTTGATGGTAAGAGGAGGAGGTCCCTCGGAAAACCGTTTCTTTTTGGATGGCGTAGAGATACCGAATATCAACCATTTCTCTACCCAAGGAGCCTCCGGAGGTCCGGTCGGTATTATCAATCCCGATTTTATCCGGGAGGTCAACTTTTATTCGGCCGCATTCCCCGCATCCAAGGGAAACGCTTTAAGTTCGGTATTGGATTTTAAACTACAAGATGGAAATAAGGAGAAATTCTCATTGCGAGGAGTCCTAGGAGCCTCAGATATCGGTGTGTCCGCTAATGGACCGCTAGGAAAAAAGACCACTTTCCAAGTGTCTGTTCGTCGCTCTTACCTTCAATTCCTTTTCGATATGATCGGCTTGCCGTTCTTACCTACTTTCACGGATGCCCAATTCAAGATTAAGCACTCCTTCAACCCCAAGAATGAGCTTACAGTTCTCGGATTAGGGGCGATCGATGATATGAAGCTGAATACAGGAATGGAAGACATGAGCGAGAAAAACCAATATATCCTCTCTTACTTGCCGGTCGTAAAACAAAAAACGTATACCCTTGGAGCGGTTTATAAACACTACGCCGGTAAAAATCTCTACTCGGTCATTATCAGCCGTAGCCAGACCAACAATAAGAATATTAAATACAAAGACAATGACGAAAGCAAGGAAGAGAATCTCTCCTTAAATTACCGTTCGGATGAGATCGAGAATAAGTTCCGAACGGAAAACACGTTCCGCTTACCATTCATTCAATTGAATGTCGGAGGAAACATCGAATACGCCCAATACACGAATGACACCTATCAAAAGCAATTTACCTCTATCCCCCGTACCATCGTATATCAAACAGACCTTGGCATATGGAAGTGGGGTATCTATGCCACGGCTATTTATGAGAGTTATAACGAGCGGTTTACCGCCTCTTTAGGTGTTCGTGCGGACGCAAACAATTATTCCTCGGATATGAATAATTTGTTAGATCAGTTATCTCCTCGCCTATCCTTATCCTACCGCTTGTCCGATCCGCTTTATATAAACGCGAATATCGGACGCTACTACGAGCTTCCTCCTTATACGACATTGGGATTCAAGGATAATGAAGGTAATTATGTAAACCGGACAAATCATTTAAGCTATATCCGAAGCGACCAAGCCGGATTAGGCTTGGAATACCGTCCTACCTCATACTTGAAATTCACGGCCGAAGGATTCTATAAACATTATGATCGTTATCCGATGTCCATACTCGACAGTATCCCACTCGCGTCGAAAGGTACGGACTATGGTGTCTTGGGAAATGAGGCCGTATCGTCTACCGCTACAGGGCGAGCTTATGGGCTTGAGATCATGGGACGTTGGTATAATTATAAAGGGCTTACTTTCATCGCGTCCTACACTTTGGTAAGAAGCGAATTCAAGGATGGGAGAAATATGGACACTTATCTTCCCTCGGCTTGGGACAATAAGCATCTGTTCACGTTTAGCGGGACTTATTCTTTACCCAAGAACTGGGACGTAGGCGCCAAGTTCCGGGTAGTAGGAGGCGCTCCCTATACGCCTTACGATGTAGAAAAGAGTAGTTATGTAGAAGCTTGGGACGCTAATAACGGGCTATACTATGATTACAGCCGGTTTAACAGCGAACGGCTCAAGCCATTCACGCAGTTAGATATCCGTATCGATAAAACATTTTACTTCAAAAAGATCATGCTTGGAGCCTATATCGACATCCAAAACATATTGAATTCCAAATACAAAGAGCAAGACGTATATATCAAAACGGGTAAAATTATCAACCCGGAAGCTCCCATATATGAACAACGGTACGAATTAAGACCGATAGAACGTCTTACAGGAACGCTTCTCCCAAGTATCGGAGTGATGATCGAGTTATAGATTTTAGGCGTAATAGATTCTTTTTATTTTGAATTTCAGCAATTAATCATAAATCTTTTCTATTTTTGTGGACTGTATGAACAAAAAATAGTACTTTAATCGCAAATAAGCACATGAATAGGTAGGTAAAGAATGACATTATTAAAATACTACATACGATTCGTACTCTTTATCGTGTTAAGTCTGGTCTTTTCTTTCCACTTATACGCTACAGATAATGCAGGCCCTATTTTAATCATTAGCTCCTACAATCCCGATACACGTAATACGACCGCCAATATTTCCGAGTTTATGGAGGAATATAAGCGGGGAGGTGGTATCTCGCCGGTGGTTATCGAGAACATGAACTGTAAGAGCCTCCCGGAAGCCCCCTTATGGGACGGTAAGATGAGAGGTATATTGGATAAATATAAGGAAAATAACACTCCTCAGCTTATCATAATCTTAGGTCAAGAGGCATGGGCTTCTTATATCTCCCAAGAATACAAGCCTGATATACCGGTTTTATGCGGTATGATCAGTAAGAATGCGATCTTATTACCCGACTCGGATTTAAATGTCGCCGAATGGGAACCGAAATACATCGATATCCAAGAGTACGTAGATAAAGGTTTACACCTTGGCGGGTTCTTGTATTCTTATGACGTAAAAGAAAATATCCGGTTAATACGTAAGTTATATCCCCAAACTCAAAATATAGCATTAATCACCGATAATACCTACGGTGGTTTAGCTATGCAGACCTTGGTAAAAAAGGAAATGGAAAATATCAAGGATCTGAACTTGATATTACTGGATGGAAGAAAGAATAATATCTACACCATCGTTGAGCAAATCAAGAACCTGCCGGATCAGACCGTGATATTGATTGGTACATGGCGTGTAGACGTGAACGACGGGTATTATGTTGGAAATGCCACGTATACCATGATGACCGCCAATCCCAGAATCCCGACATTCACATTGGCATCCGTCGGCATAGGGCACTGGGCCATCGGAGGTTTCAGTCCCAAATACAGGCCTATAGGTTCCGATTTAGCGAAAGAGGCTTTAAGTATATTGGAGAAGAAAATCGCCCCTAAAGATATCCATCCACAAATCATTCCCAATGGATATATGTTCGACGCTTCAAAGATCAAGGCTTTTGATATCAGCAGATTGTCATTGCCCCACGACGCTACTATTATCAACGAGGACCCGAGCCTATTCTCCAAATACAGGTTCGAGATCTTGCTAAGCGTAATCACCGTATTGTTTATTTTCCTGATAATGATATTAATCTTCTTTATCCGAACCAATAAACTGAAAGATAAGTTATTGGATCTACAGAAGGATAATATACTAATCATGAATAATATCCAAGCTTCTATCTATTTCATCAAGCCGGATTATACCGTAAAATGGAGAAACGAGGTAGAGTTCCATGACTGTATCCCTGAATTCGGTCCGGCTAATTGCTTCTTGGTCAAGAACGGAGTAAAGCCTTATTGTACCCGTTGCACGGTCGCAAAGGCCATGGAAACCAAAAAGCAGGTCGATATCACGAATGAGTTCGGCGATGGAAAGTATCTTCATATTTTGGCGAACCCTGTATTAGACGAGCACGACAACCTTATCGGGGTTATTTTCAAGAAAGAAGACGTGACAAAACAAAAACAGGCGGAGAACGAACTGAGGAAAGCGAAAGAGAAAGCGGAAGAGTCCGATCGTTTGAAATCCGCGTTCTTGGCGAATATGAGTCATGAGATTCGAACGCCATTGAACGCGATCGTCGGTTTCTCCGGATTATTGGCCGTAACCGAGAAAATGGAGGATAAAGAGGAATATATCAATATCATTAATAGCAACAACGACCTGCTATTGCAATTGATCAATGATATTCTCGATCTGGCCAAGATAGAGGCGGGTACGCTAGAATTCGTGGATTCAGACGTAGATGTCAATCAACTATTCTCCGATATCGAGCAGTCTTCCCGTTTGAAGGCGCAAGATGGTGTGCAGGTATGCTTTGTCGAGAAGATCCCGAATTGTATCTTACGCACCGACCGTAACCGAGTCTCCCAAGTCATTACGAACTTTATCAACAATGCCATCAAGTTCACGACTCAAGGTAGCATCCTGTTTGGCTACCGCCATAGAGATGATGAGTTGTATTTCTATGTAAAAGATACGGGATGCGGTATCGCCAAGGATAAGATCGGTCAAGTTTTCACCCGTTTCGTTAAGTTAAATAGCTTTGTGCAAGGAACGGGGCTGGGATTATCGATTTGCCAGATGATTATCAAGCGTCTGGGTGGAGATATAGGGGTGGAATCAGAGCAAGGGAAAGGTTCTACATTCTGGTTTACGTTGCCCTATTCGATACTAGAGATGCAGGAAGTCCCGCATGAGAAACCAAAGACCGAGAATGTACAGAAGAGCCAGTCATCCAAATCTGCAACCCTATTAATAGCGGAAGATAACGAAAGCAACTATACTTTATTCCAAGCCATGTTGAAAGATTATAACCTTATACACGCATGGAACGGGGAACAAGCGATCGATTTATTCAATAAATATCAACCGGACTTAATCCTAATGGACCTAAAAATGCCGATCGTAGACGGCTATGAGGCTACACGGGTAATTCGGGAAAAGAACCAGTCCATCCCTATCATCGCCGTAACGGCTTTCGCTTTCGCGGAGGATGAGGAACGGGTAAAACAAAGTGGATTCTCCTCTTACATCGCTAAACCGATCAAGCCGGATAAGCTAATCGCATGTATTAATACTTATTTATAGAATCCGTTTGGTAACAATCGGAAAACGCAAGACGAAAGAGGAACCCTTCTCTACTTGAGAGTCGAGACTAATACTTCCTCCATGACGGTTCATGATCTGCCGGCAAAGACTTAATCCGATACCGGAACCTTTAGATTTAGTCGTGAAGAAAGGCACGAAGACCTTGTCGATCGCCTCGGGAACAATTCCGCTACCATTATCAATCACCGAAATAATAACCATGCCGGCTTTTTGGACAGCCTCCACGACTATTTGAGGAGATAAGGACTCTTCACAAGCCTCTATCGCATTTTTCAATAGATTAATTAATACTTGTTCCACCATGATCCGATCCGCATATAAATTTAAATCTTCCGGTTTTACACGAAAGAAGAGGATGTCGGACTTCTCCGGAAATAGAAGCCGGATATCGTCAAAGAGAGCCGAAACCGAGAAGTTTCGTAAAGTAGGTAAAGGCAGACGGGTTAATTGCCGATAATTCTCGACAAAATCCAATAGCCCCTTACTTCTCCGGTGGATCGTTTGCATGGCTTGTACCATGATAGCGTAGTCTCTCTCATTCATGCCATTTATCGTCGCACGCTCGGCTACCGTCTCTGATAAAGAGATTACCGGAGCGATCGAGTTCATGATCTCATGCGTCAATACCCGGATAAGTTTCTGCCATGCCTCGGTTTCCGCCTCAGCGACCACCGAATTATACAATCGACTCCGTAAAGCTTCCAAGGCAGCGTTCATAGAAGAGGCCAAAGCCTTTTCGTCTTCCGTCATTGAATCGGAAGGATAAAACAGGCTCAGATCCCCGTAATGAATACTCTCTATCAGGTATTCCATCCGCTTAACAGTCTTTTGCTGATCCTTATATAAGAAAACCGAAAGCGCAAGAATACAAAATCCGAACAGCGCAGGAATAAACAAAAACCCTTTCAGCATTAAGAATGAGGCAGTAAAAGACAAGACCACGATCCCCAAAATACGAGCGAACAACAAGTAACGTATCATAAGCCAAATTTCTCCAATTTACGATACAAGGTAAAGCGGGTAATCCCTAGAAGCTCGGCGGCACGAGTGATATTCCCCTCGGCACGACGTAAGGCACGTTCGATCGCTTCTTTCTCCAATACCGTCAAATTTAACTCATCGGATGGTTCCTTATCCCTAAGCGGGACAGAACGCAGAATAAAGTCTTCCGGCCTTAGCCAATTACTTTCAGACAAGATAACCGCCCGTTCAATCGCATGTTGCAGTTCACGTACATTACCGGGCCAAGCATAATTATGTAGCTTATTCTTCCCATCCCTGTTAATGCCCTTCAAGTCTTTCTTATATTTACGGGCATACTTCGACAAGAAATGTTCAGCCAATAAGATCACGTCATTTCCTCGTTCCCTCAAGGGAGGAATATGTAACTCGATCGTATTAATACGATATAAAAGATCTTGCCGGAAAGTACCTTCTGCCACAAGATGATGGATATTCACGTTCGTTGCGCAGATCAACCGGATATCAATCGGTATGGGTTGCGTTGCTCCCAAGCGGGTTATCTGTCGTTTTTCCAAAGCGGTCAACAGTTTCGCTTGCATGGAAAGGCTTAAGTTCCCGATCTCATCCAAGAACAAGGTACCACCGGAAGCTACCTCCATTCGTCCCGGCTTTTCCTTACGGGCATCCGTAAAAGCCCCTTTCTCATAGCCGAATAATTCACTCTCGAAAAGTTGTTCCGGAATAGAGCCCACATCGATCCCGACGAAAAGATTCCCCGAACGCGGAGATTGATGATATAAGGCGCGGGCAACTAAATCTTTACCGGTTCCATTCTCCCCCAAGATTAATATATTGGCATCCGTATTCTTTAATTTATCGACCGTAGCGAAAATAGCCTGCATCGGTTCGCTTTCACCGATGATCTCGAAGCCAGCATCCTCGGGTGAACTAAGAATCTCAACTTGTTTCTTTAAATTTCGCACTTCCGCCCTACTCTCCCGAAGTTCCAATGCTGAAGAGAGTGTAGCGAGTAATTTCTCCTTTTCCCAAGGTTTCGGGATAAAGTCGGTAGCTCCTGCCTTAATCGCCCGCACGGCCTTATCCGTATCCGAATAGGCAGTCATAAAAAGAACCACCACGTCCGGGTCTATCTTCTTTATCTTCTCCAGCCAATAGAAACCCTCCTGACCACTAATAGCATCCCGTTTGAAGTTCATATCCAACAAGATAATATCCGGGATAAAAGTCCGCATGAAATGATCGATGCGCTCCGGTTGCGTAGCCACTCTTATTTGTTCCATATAGGGCTCCAGTAATAAGTTAAGGGCAAAAAGGATGTCCTCATTATCATCTATAATTAATAGTTTTCCCTTTTTCATAAGCGCTGAACTAGTTTGTGATGCCTCAAAGGTAGGTATTAAATCAATGGAAGAAGCGTGCGTAATCGAACGATTATCGTGCACAGATGAACTGTTAAATTAATAGTCCGCAAAGAGGGTTAAGATTAAGTAAACGGTAAGACTATTTAAGCGAAAGAAAAAACGAGGAGAAAGAAGGAAGACTATCTTTGAACACAATTAACAATTCAGGCATTCATGAGACCACTATTGATTGGATTTTTCGTCTGTATAAATATACACTTAGGCTATGCGCAATGGACTGAGCAAGATTCGATCTGGCTAAAGGATGTATTAGCAGGCAAAGATTCCATCAAATTGAACCCTGAATTCCAAAAAGCAATCCAAAGCGGTTCTTTCCTCAACCCGGAACCGGGAAAACCGATGGGGAAACCTCAACTGGCCGCTCCCAGCAATATCCCTATCACCAAAGATTTCTCAGAATATATCCAACAAGACGATACGACACACCGAAAAGTAGCATTGAAGGATTTACCGCCATCGGTATTCTGGCGACATAATCCACCGTATAAAAAGATACTGCCTGTCTATCAATCTATCTTAGATGAATTGAAAAGGACTCCGTCCAGTGGTCGTACCTCACTAGCTACCTTCGATTTAGGAAGGATGACCAGCCGGAAAACATATGTCCATAAACGCAACGCAAAACGCAACGGAACTTGGCAAAACTACGGCAACCTCCCTACCCCGGATGTCATCTCTAAAAGGAAGAAATTCGAAAGACAACAGGCAGAGGCCGCAAAAAAGGACTCCGTCCAGTGGTCGTACCTCACTAGCTACCTTCGATTTAGGAAGGATGACCAGCCGGAAAACATATGTCCATAAACGCAACGCAAAACGCAACGGAACTTGGCAAAACTACGGCAACCTCCCTACCCCGGATGTCATCTCTAAAAGGAAGAAATTCGAAAGACAACAGGCAGAGGCCGCAAAAAAGGACTCCTCATTGATGATCCAACCACCAATCGATTAGCTTACGGGCCAAGCTCAACTTACGGGGGATCTCCGGTAGGTTATCTTTGGTATAGAAGGCACCAGAACTTAGTTCCTCATCCTGCAACTTAATTTCCCCACTTACATAATCCGCTACAAAGCCTACCATCAAGCCACTCGGATAAGGCCAGGGTTGGTTTCCGAAATAAGTGATATTATCGACCTCTAAACCCGTTTCCTCACGGACCTCCCGACGCACACACTCTTCCAAGGTCTCGCCAACTTCTAAGAATCCGGCCACTAATCCATGGAAAGTTCCCCGGAAATTACGGGCATGTACCAAAAGAATCGAATCCTCCTTACGGATCAAGACGATCATCGCCGCTGAAATTGTCGGATAAATCTCATGTTTGCAAGAAGGACATTGCTTCATGATCGACGTAGTCTGTACGGTAGGAGTACCACATACCGGGCAGAAACGGCTATGGCTATCCCAATAAAGCAATTGAAAAGCCTTACCCGCCTTCTCGTAACACGCTCTCGAGATATAATCCCAAGAGGCACGCAACCCCATATGTACGTAACGGTCATTCCCCTCCACCGGAGTATCCAATTCTGCCGTACGTGCGGGAAGTCCATCCCGGTAATCAACCTCTAGCGTATGAGAAACCGGAACTGGGGGATTCTCGCCATAAGGGATGGTATACGTATCATTCTCTTTCTGAAGCAACAGTTGGTCTTTATAAAAAAGGAACCAATAACAGAGTCTATTTGAAGTTTCCATGCTGATATTTCCGAATTATCTTTCTGTATTTAAAACATCCGCGAACTTACGAATTAAAATCAAATAACGTGCGAAAGCGAACGTGCACCGTGCGAAGGCACACACAATCGTTTCTAAGCATTTTTCTATTATCTTATGATTAGCAGAACGTTACATCGATGGCACATTATTTGCATCTTTTCTAAAAAATGAATATATTTAAAACCTGTTACAATGAAACTAATGATTCGAAACTTACTTTATCTATTCAAGCGGTTTAAGACCGCCGTCGTGTTAAACCTCTTCGGCTTGACAATCGCTTTCGCCGCCTTCCTCCTGATAGTAATGCAGGTGGATTACGAGATGAATTACGATGCCATGCACAGTAAATCGGGCCGAACCTTCCGGCTAGAGGCAAATCACGGAGAATTCGAGCATAACGCCATCCATTGCCTAATGTTTAGCGATGCTTTTGTTAACTCATCCGCTCATATCACGGATTACTCCTACCGTTATCCATTCTACGGAGGAGAACGGTATTGCCAAATCGACGAGGTAGACGATCAAGGAGAAGCGAAAGTCTTTAAGGAAAACTTCCAGCTTTGTCTACCCAATATCTCAGATGTCTTTGATTTCCACATGAAAGAAGGTTCCGTCGAATGCCTATCCATTCCCGGCTCCGTACTCATTCCGGAGAGTGTCGCCAAAAGGCTGTTCGACAAACAATCCGCTATCGGTAAACGTATCCGGATGTCCGGCAGTAGTGGCTGGCAACCTGTAAGTACCACGATACTTACTATTGGGGGTGTCTATAAGGATTTCCCGGGAAATACTACGGTACAAAACCGTATTTACGTCCCGATGGACCAACTGGATCTATTAAAAAGTTCTTGGCAAATGTATGCCAACGAAATATACGTCACGCTAGACGATCCCCTAAATAAAGAGGAGGTATTGGATCATTTCAACAAGACTTTCGATTTCGCTAAAAGCCAAATGGGTTCAGCGCAAGAGATCGCATTACGTCTAACCCCCTTAAAGGAAGTTTATTACACGCATGATACAACTTTCGACTTTAATCCGAAAGGTCACCGGGAGACAAATTATGTGTTACTGGGTATCGCTTTCCTCATCTTATTCATCGCCGGAATCAATTTTACCAATCTCACAACCTCGTTGATTCCCCTACGATTGAAAACGATCAATACGCACCGGGTATTAGGATGCTCCATCTATAAGTTACAAGCCATCTCACTGATTGAATCGATCGTGATCTGCTTGATATCCTACATTCTCGCCTTATTCATCGTAAACGATTTGTCTTACACACCGATCGCTAATTGGGTAGATGCGGATATACGTCTTAGTCAATACAAAGGCCTGATCCTTCTCACTGCACTGATCGCTATCTTGACGGGTTGCTTGGCGGGACTTTATCCAGCTATACGAAGTACCTCCTATGCGCCAGCCTTGGTACTAAAGGGCTCTTTCGGTCTTAGTCCCAAAGGGAAAAAAGTACGTGTCGCCCTGATCGGTTTCCAATACACGGTATCGATCGCCTTGATTATTGTCACCTTATTCATGGGACTTCAGAACCATTTCATGACCTCTAGCGAGCAACTAGGATTCAATAAAGACCAAGTAGCCATCGTGAACCTGACACCGGAGATCTACGCCAAGCATAAGCCCCAATATATCCAGAAACTTAAAGATTATCCGGGAATAGAGGATGTGGCCTTCTCCGTCTACGAATTATCGAAAGAAGATGACATGATCGATCTCGAATATGCCCGTCATGAAGATAAGGATGTATTCTTCAAGGTATTCTATGCCTCCGAGAATTTCCTTTCCGTCATGGATATCCAAGTAGAGGAAGGAAGGGATTTTACACGGGAGGATTTAAACAAGGCACAAAGTGATTATATCATCAATCCGGCGGCAGAGCGGGATTTCCACTTACATCCCGGAGATCGTTTCAATGATCGTACGGTTCTAGGAGTCAGCAAGGATTTTCGGTTTAACTCTTGCCGGATCGCAAGTTCGCCTTTCGTATTCGCATTGAATAACGATATACCCAATCCTAAATTGGTATCCTATATCCGCTTCAATTCGAAAACGAATTTACAGGAAGCTGTCGCCCACGTCCGGGAAACATTGAAAGAGATCGATCCGACTTTCCCTTTCGAGATCTCTTTCTACAACACCATCTTAAACAATTTATATCAGAAAGAACAAACACTGGGTAAACTAATCTCCCTATTCGGAATAATGGCGATCTTGATCTCTATCGTAGGTGTATTCGGACTCGTGCTATTTGAGACGCAATACCGCCGGAAAGAGATCGGTATCCGCAAGATCAACGGAGCGACTACCGGACAGATTCTTTTGATGTTCAACAAGACTTATATCCGGATCGTCTCCGTTTGCTTCATCATCTCGATCCCAATAGCATGGATGGGAACACAACAGTGGCTAGAGAATTTCGCTTATAAAACACCACTCCATCTTTGGGTCTTCATCGTAGCTTTCCTAATCATTCTCTCGGTTACGATCGGTACCGTTACTTTCCGGAACTGGCAAGCGGCGAATGAGAATCCTGTGAACTCGGTGAAGTCTGAATAAACTCACTCGGAGTGATCCCGTAAATTTCTTTAAAGCAACGGGTAAAATAGTTCGGATCGGAGAAGCCGACCTGAGCAGCTACCTCCCCGATCGAATAAGCGTGCTGCCCCAATAACTCGGCGGCACGCTTTATACGTATATTACGGGTGAATGAGGAAGCGGAGCAACCAGTAGTAGACTTTAATTTCCTAAATAAGCTGGCACGGCTCATCGCCATCTCGGAACAGAAAAGCTCTACATCAAACTCCGGGTCCTGCAAATGGGCCAGAACGACCCTTGTCACTTTCGAAACAAATTCCTTATCCGGATCGGCGATGGTTTGCTCCGGAGTACGCAAGTCGAACCGATCCCTGAAATATAACTTTAGTTGCTCACTACGTTTGAGCAGATTCTTGATCTTCGCTTTTAGGACAGCAAGACTGAACGGTTTAGGCAGATAATCATCCGCTCCGGCTCCATACCCTTCCAATTGTTGACGTTCTTCCGCTAAAGCAGTCAATAGGATAACCGGTATATGGGCCGTCCGTTCATCCGTTTTCAAAGCCTCGCAACATTCAATCCCATTCATGACCGGCATCATTACATCCGAGACAATCACGTCCGGTAGGATCTCCATGGCTTTCTCCAAGCCGACCTTTCCGTTTTTCGCTATCACGACCCGGTAATCCGTTTGAAAAGCATTCATCAAATAACGACATAGATCCTCATTATCCTCTACAAACAAAAGCGTTTGTCGTAGATTCTCCGGGACCGGGTTTGTTCCTTCCAATGGAACTAATTCCCGCAAAGATGCCTCTTCCATTTTAGGTTCCGAATACTCCAACCACTCCTCAGGATAAGCCTCTTCCGATATAGGCAAGGCAACCGTAAAAACAGAACCTTTCCCCAATTCACTCTCACATTGAATGGTTGCCTTATGTAACTCCAATAGCTCTTTTGTGTACGCAAGGCCGATCCCCGAACTCTCCGAGCGGCGAAACGCTATCGATTCCCCCTTATAATATTGATCAAAAATATACGGTAACGATTCGGGGGGAATGCCGATTCCACTATCCGTAATTCGTAAAGTCATGACCGCATCGGATGAGCTTTGCTCCAATAAAGCGGAAAAGCTTACCGAACCACCATCCGGCGTATACTTAAATGCGTTCGACAGTAAATTATATAGAACCTGCTCTAGGATATTCTTGTCAAAATAAGCGATTGAGATATCTGGGGCAATCGAATACGTAAACACGATTTTATAGGAATCGGCCAAAGGAATAAAGGTTTCCGAAATCTCCTTTAAGAATCGACTGAGATTCGCACAAACAATATGCGGGGAAGGAACTCCCCGGGTCAATACCGATAAATCCAGTAATTCATTGACATGCCGAATCAAGCGATTGGTATTCCGGGAGATCGTACGCAAAGTTTCTTTATCTCCACAAGATTCTTCTGAACCGGAATGCCGTTCCAGATCCTCCGTCAATCCCTTGATTATCGTCAGCGGGGTACGAAGCTCATGAGAGACATTCATAAAGAAACGAGTTTTCAACGCATCTTTTTCCTCCAGTTCTTGCTTGGCCTGTTTCAACAGCCGTGTACGTTCTTGTATCTTACGCTCCAACTCGGCTTGGCGAAGCTGATACCAGCGCACCCGGCTCTTATAGGCGATATACAACAGTACGCATACAACCACGAATACCAGCAAAATAAACCACCACGTCCGCCACCAAGGAGGAAAGATCCTGACAGGTTCGGTAATGGGAGCGCTCCAATAGGAACCATTGCCGGAAGTTTCCACCCGAAACACATAGTTTCCCGGTGGTAGGCGGTTATATATAGCCGTACGATCGCTGGCGTCCACCTCCCGCCAATCCGTATCATATCCATCCAGACGATACCGGTATCGGATACTACGGGGATGAGAATAATCGAACGCGATAAAACCCACCTGTAAACCTTGCTTCTCACGTGAGTCTCCGATCGTGAGGTTCGTGATTCGCAAAGACTCAGGTATTTTTCTCAAACCGTCCGTTAACTGAACGGGATCAAAAGAAACGATCCCCTCATTACTGCCAAATACAAGTTCACCCGATTTGCGCTTACAGCAAGCGCCACCCATAAACTCATTCGATAATAAACCGTTTGCCGTCGTATAATTAACGATATGCCGGTTTTGTATATCCAAGCGACTCAGCCCTTTATTCGTGCTGACAAACAGGATGCCCGGCTCACCTTCACGGATTCCTCGTACGATATTTCCCGATAAGCCATCCTGTACCGTGAAATGATCAAATCGCCCGGTTCGCTTGTCGTATTGATCCAACCCCGCATTCGTACCGATCCACAAATAACCGGAAGAGTCCACAAACAGACAATGAATATGATTCGACGCAAGGGGATTCATCTCACCCGGTATATATCGATACGTGATAAGTGCTCTCGTCTTCGTATCCCACACCCGAAGCCGCCCCTCATCCGCTCCTCCCCAAAACCAAGATTCTTCGCTCACGCATAAGTTACATAACTCCGACAACGAGTTGATCGGATAATCATAAGAGACTTGGTAATCCGGTATAAAAGGGCGGATTCGGAAATCATCCAGATTCAACCGGTCCGGGTTGGCGTCTTGATAACTGATCCATAGGTTCCGCTCCGAATCCTCACGGATAGAACCTATAATCTTTCCGGATAAAGAGGACGGACTTTTTCGGGGTGAGAAGGTAAAACGCATATCTACCCGGGAAGTCTTATGGTTAATCCGATCTAATCCCCTAGAGGTCGCAACCCAAAGATTCAGGTCCGAATCCTCATAAACGGCTAGGATATGAAGAGAAGACAGATTCTCTTTTTCCGTGTATCCCAAGGTATATCGAAACAAGGAAGGTGTTAAATCCGCATGGCTCACCCCATACGTGGAATGCCCCGCCCACAGATGATCCGAGTCATCCAGAAACAAACAGGTAATCTGGTTACTGCTGATAGAATGTGCGTCTTCCGGCACGTTCCTCAACTGTCCCATTTTCCTCTCCTTCGGAGAATAATAAAAAAGACCTTGATTGAAACGGCTATCATCAAACCAGACCGTTCCGTCCTTACTCTCGAAGATGGATCGCACTTGGCATTCTCCCGTAGGTTCCAGATCCTCCGGCCGGTCAAAGAAATGCTCACATCGCAAGGCAAGCCGGTTCATCCGGCTAATCAAGCTTACCCCCTTATTATGTCCGATCCAGAAATCACCATCACCGGTCTCCAAGAATTGATATACCCGAGTATCCTCACGACCGACAGATTGGAAGATCTCTCGCTCTCCCATATCAACCGAACGAAAAGCCCCTTCACGTCCCGTACCTAACCACATATAATCAAACCGGTCGATATAGATCGCGTTAACACCATTCAAATTGCCGGCATTGATATCCTCCCGGTCATTTGTCCGTATCGTATAATCTTGAAAGTGGTTTGTTTCTTTGTCATACAAACTAAAACCAGCTAAAGTCCCTACCCAAAACGAATGATCCGGCGCCGAATACAAACAATTCACAGGAGACGACGAGACTACCGAACCCGCCGGCGAAAGGCGTACCAATTTCTTCTCTTTAGCGTCATACTCCAACATCCCGTTCTCCGTACCTATAAAGATATGTCCCGGAACGGAGGCCGAGAAACAAGTAGGACTACCATACACACGTAACTGTTGTCGAAGCCATTCTTTCGTGAAATTCAGAAATGTATCCGAACCTCTGTCATAACGGCTAATCCCACCCGAGGAAAAAAAGATCCAGATACCTCCATCTGAATCCTCGAATAATTTATCGATAGAACTGCTTTGTATACTTTCCTGACAATCCGGTACGGGCAAGAATACTTTAAACGTATATCCATCGTAGCGGTTCAAGCCTTCAGTCGTCCCGACCCAGACATACCCGGTACGATCCTTCAAAATAGAGGTCACCGAGGAAGAAGAAAGCCCGCTATCCATTGTTATCCGGTCAAAAATAACGTTGGTAGCTTGCGCTCTCGTTATCATAAGTACAAACAGCAGTAAAAGGTATATTCTCATCCATTCATCTGATTAATGCCCCAAATATAAAGATTAAGTGGGTGAAAATCACAGAAAACAGAAAGATTGAACGATTTGTACGGTATTATGAAACATATGTCCGGCCCGCTCCCTCCCTATTTCCCTAGCTTTGCGGTATCAATTCTAAAACGAATGTAAAATATGAGAAAACTTTTTCTATCGCTAGTATTCCTTAGCGTGCTACTATCTATCCATGCGAATCCGGGTATTAAAGGAATCGTAATCGATCAAACCACCCGTAAGGCATTAGACTACGCTCACGTTGTATTATATGATGGAGATCATATCGTCGAAGAAGCTATGACTGAAGCGAACGGTTCTTTTCTAATCCAGCCCGTAAAACCGGGAACGTATTCGATCCGTATCCATTTTCTGGGATATGATGTTTATATGGGAGAGGAGTTTATCCTTACAGAGCAGATCAAGGATCTGGGTATTATCCCGATGCAAATGCTTGAGGTAGGCTTACAGGAAGTGGAGGTCGTAGCCAACAAGAAACAAGTCATCTATAAACTGGATAAAAAGATCATCGAGGCTTCTTCCAACCTGCTTTCCTCGGGAGGAACCGCTGTCGATATCCTAGAGAACACGCCTTCCATCCGGGTGAACGCCGAGGGAGAGGTTACCTTCCGGGGGAGTAGCGGATTCACGGTCTACGTAGATGGAAAGCCCAGTATATTTACCGGGACCCAAGCCTTGGAACAGATCCCGTCCGGACAAATCCAGAATATAGAGATCATCACCACCCCGTCCGCCCAACATGATACAGGGGGTGATGTCGGGATCATCAATGTCATTACCAAGAAGAACTTCGGGGAAGGGCTGAGCGGAGTAATCAACCTAAGCGGGAATACGGTATGGAGCCGGACCTTGGATTTCTTGTTGACCGGACAAAACAAGGCGTCTCAATGGCGTATAGGCGGTTATGTGGGAAACCGACTTCGCAAAAGTCATTTTACCCAAGAGAAAACGACGTTGGTAAACGATACGACAACGACTTCTTATTCCAATGGCCCCCGTGAAAGTAACGGCTACGCATATATTCTCAACGGAGGTTGGAGCTACACACAAAAACAAACGACTTTTTCTATTAACGCGGAAGGCGGATATGCCGGACTCAAGCGAAAAGGGGATCTGGAATATACGGAAGAACGTTCCGCTAATGGCGAGCAATTCGAGAACGGAGAGTTCAAGAGCCTTGACGACTTTGATATCCATGAGACTTTCGGACTAGGGAATCTGGCCGTGGATCATAAGTTCAATGATAAGGGGCATAACCTTAGCGGTAGCTTCTTCTTGAAATATGGAGGCGACGCTCTGGAATATTTCCAAAGCGATCTGTTCGACAAAAACAACGTACGCCAGCAAGGTCATCGTGCGTGGGAGGCCGAACATCGTTGGACCGTCCGTACGAAAGCCGATTATGTATTTCCATACAGCAAAACCGGACAAATCAAGGCGGGTTATCAATATTTCTCATACTCGGAAGACGGCGATTATAGTATGCAGTTTTGGAACCCGGATACCAAAGAGTTCTTCTGGCGTGACGATATTTACAACACGTTCTATTTCCAACAAGGGATCAACTCCCTTTATGCGATCGTTGGGGATAGCTACCGGTCTTTTGATTTTCAAGTAGGATTACGGGGAGAACATACGCATCAAGTATTACGTAGCTCCAAAGATTGGGCGAACCGCCTACAAAGGCGTTTTGAGTTGTTCCCATCCACCCATATCGGTTATAACCTCACACAAAATCAGAAGCTTCTATTCGCTTACAGCCGTCGTACGACCCGACCGGAGCTTTATTTCATGGAGCCATACATCACTTACAAGGATTACTATACAGCCGAGATCGGTAACCCGGATATACGCCCGGAGTACATTCATTCTTTCGAGTTGAATTATTCCTTGACTTCCGGCGACAATGCCTTGTCTGCCTCCCTATTCCACCGAACCCGCAAAGACAAGATCGAACGATTACGGGTTCCTTACCAAGCCGGGGTTACCTTGGATTCCATGGCGAACGTGGGACATGATTATTCCACCGGAATAGAACTATCGGGCAGTTTGCAGGCCACCAGTTGGTGGAATACGCAAATAAACGGTAGCCTTTATCACTACCGGGTAGAGAACGAGTATAAGACGGACGGGAAGAATGAGACCAGTACCAATTACGAGATCGCATGGAACAACGCTTTCACGGCAGGTAAATACACAAGGATACAGCTTGACGGCAATTTCGTAGGCCCTTCCGTAACCACCCAAGGAAGAACCCAGTCGTTCTGGTTTGTCAACCTAGCGATACGGCAACAATTCTTCAAACGAAAGTTGACAGCCACCCTCTCTTTCCGGGATGTCTTCAATACGGCCCGTTATGTCAATACGATCACTTCCTCGAACTTGATTTCCAAAACACGAATCCGGCCCGATTACCCGTTGATAGGCTTGACCCTTAGCTATACGTTCAATCAGTTCAAGCTAAAGAATGGCTTATCCAACAATTCAAAGGATTTATTCGAGGGGACGAATCATTAGTACAAATCATACTATCGCAAAATCCTATATAATGGAACGTCTGAGATGTTTTAACTATTTGTCCTTGCAACTGTTATTATCGTCTCCTACTTTTGCGATAGGAAATATGACTGTGAAGATTTCCATATAGTGAGGACTGAGCCGAAAAAGTAAGCCCCGATCGAACAAACGACCGGGGCTGATTCTTTTCCCGCTTTCCTTCCTCACGGAAGTACTAAGGGATGAACTTTAATTTATTACTTTAGTATTAATATTAATCCATTCCCGCCTGTTCGCCCTCACGGGATACTTGGATAATCCGCACGGGGATGATTTTCGATTTATTTTTCATTATTCCTTTACATGTCTTATTTAACGACCACCTTTACAGTCTCGTCGCCAACCGTTACAAGAACGATTCCAGCAGGAACAGCGATCGTAGCGTTATCGGAAGTGACAACTGTCTCTGCCAACGGCATACCCAACAAGTTACGAACATAAGCCGTCTCGCCTTGAGCGCCTTGGATCGTTACGGAACCGGCGTTGCCGATCACTACGATAGAAGAGGCGGAGCTGTCGATAGACTCGTTACCGGTCGGGATGATACCGTTCTCAACGCTTACGACCAAAGCCTCTGATTTATCGTTCGTGAATCCAAGTTTACCGTTCAAGTTGAAGATATAGTCTGAACTAGATAAACTCTTGATGATATACTCACCTTCTACAGTAGCATCTTTCAATACGATCTGGAACTTAAAGTTGTTCAAGCCATTCTTAGCGGTCACCTCTGTTTCCTTACCTTTTACAGTAGTAGACAAAGTATCGATACCTACCAAAGTAGCCGGGCGGAAAATAGCCTTGATAGAGGTGCGATCCACCAACTTATAGCTATCGTCTGTTACTAGGCTAGCAGAACCCGGGTTGTAATAAGAAGCGGAATCCTTAGCGTTATACAAGAACATTCTCGGAGCGTTGGCTGTCGTATCAACACCCTTAGAGATATAGAATGAAGGAGTATAAGCTTTCGTATCAGCAGTATCCAACCAGAATGTCAAGTTCTCCGCATCTGCGCTTGTCGGAGCGATGACAGCGTCGTTAGCCTCGCCTACAGCCACGAAACCACCTTCCAATGCTTGGAAAGAAGCATGTCTAAGAACAGAAGGCAAGGAAGGAGTCGTGATATCTCTCACTACGAAGAAACTAGCTTTTACCTCATTTGCTGTCGTATAAATACTTTCCTGCTTCAACTTGCCATCCACATCATCCAAAGCCAAACCTTTCGTATCCTTATTAATGATCTCTGTGTATTTACGTTCTGTACCAGCCTTAATTAAATAAGCGGAACCGTTCTTGTTCTCCTTCACGATAAATCTAGGAGCGTCTTCCACGTCATCTTCTTGAATAAGTGAATAGCTTCCACTAGTTTCATTCAAATAGTAAGCCTTACCATCCATATGCAATTTGAATGCGTAAGATACGATAGCGATATCTTTCACGTCTTTCGTCTTAGTCTCCTCGTCTTTTACGATATAAGCGTATTTTGTAGATCCATAGATCGTATCGGATTTAGCCACGTCGCTTTCAGCGGCACTGCAATCGAACTTGATGATTTCCCATTCAGCGGCATCCAACGCTTCTTGAGTAGCCTCTACAGAAAAAGGAGTAGAGCCTGTATATTTAGCTTTCAAGTACAAATCCTTATAAAGAACATTCGATCCAACCGTAAATTTCAGTCTAGCTAACTCAGCAAGCTCAGCGTCTGAATAATCAGCGTAACCTGCGGAAGGAGTTACCGTAGCAGGGATTAATTTGATCTTCAAGCCATCTACTGTTGACAAATTTTTGCTACTAGAAATCGTATATGAGTTATTTGCAACATAAGCATAAGTGAATGTCTTAGACTCCGCATTTACTTCGTAAACATTAGCCTCATCCGTCTTACGTAAAGAAGCCGTGAATGAAAGGCCTGTGGCAGCACCCGTAGAAGTATTATAGGTATTTACCTCACGGTTCGTGAACGTGAACTTCTGCCCGTCAACCTTAGTCACTACCCATTGGTTCTGAGGAGCGTTCAAATTCACATAATCCGGACCTTGAGCGAACAACTCATAACCACTCGCATCTACTTTTAAACCTAAGTACTTGCCGTATTCAGAAGAACCGGGTTTAGTCACATCCTTCTCATTGCTTACGAACAATACATTAAATACGGATGGCGCATCCTTACTCAACAATTCAGAAGCTTTCAGCATATTGGAAGTGCTGATCGTACATTTTGCGGTAGTCGGCTTGCTAGTCGTTGTTACATAAGTAGTGCCTGTAGAGGTAATAGCGTCTACATAAACATCAGGAACTGTAGTTTGATCGTCTTTAGCCGCATCTTTCTTCACACGTACGGAAGACAGTTTCAATGTATATTCACCCGGTTTGTTTACGTTATCCATCTCTGATACCGTAAACGCAGCGTTACCGGCGTAAACTTGCTCCTTAGACGTGTTTGCAGTCATTACCAAATTCTCTCCGGATACCAACTTGAAAGCGAAACCAACGCCATCCGCTCTCTTCAGCGCATTGATACCAAAATGGTTTACCGGGTCTACAGCGATAAAGGTAGAAGCCTTGAAAGTTGCCTCATCTACAATACCACCTTTCGGAGCAGATACGGCGAAATAAGTTCCTGACGGTAAAGACAAGTTTGTAGCCCAAGTCTCTCCAGCAAAGTTATAAGCCCTAATCTTCTGATCGAAGATATTCTCCTTCGGCTGTGGATTAATCGCCGGAAAACTCAAAGCGAAACCATTACCTAAAGCCGCATTTAAGTCATCAACAGAAACAGGAGCTACATCCTGTACGAAAACTTGAATATTTACTCCTCTAGAGCTCATTGACCAAGTTGTACCCGAAAGCCCGATTTGGTGAGAAGCGTCAACGGCTTGGATAGCCTTACCTGCTTGAATATACTTGTTTGCGTCCAACCATGTCAACTCATTAGCCTTGCCTGCATCCACTGTCGTAGTGATTGTACCATCCGTGGCAAAAGACAATAAAGTACCTGTTTCCTTGTTCTTAAACGTAAAATAGGATTTACCATTACGAGTTACATGAGAAATAGCCCATAAATACGCACCATCGCCACTAACTACATCCTTATCAGTTTCCGCCGTAGTATTCAATGCGGTGTATTGCTCCGCAATACCTTTTTTCACGCTCTGTCCACCAATGTAGCTGTAAGTTCCGCCATTCTCATTCGCAAGATAATAATACTTGCTGCCATTGAATTGGGTATCTGCCGCTTCTTTGGTTGTTTGAGCATTCACAGTAGTAAACAATGCACCTGCGGTCAGCAAGCCCATTGTCATCAACGTAGAAATTCTCTTGTTCATAATCTCTAATTTAAATATTAATAATAGTGTTAATTAAATATCATTCAACATATTAACCGATCACCTCCTATTCGAAAACGACTAGTTTAAACGATCGTTTAGGCTAGTCGTTTATGAAAAAACATTTAGACCATAAGTATTCAGAAATTTACTGAAATCTAGAATGTTGTTGTATATGGAAAGATCATTTTGCTGTTAGATTGTGTTTTTTATTGATTTATACCTTAAAATCTAATGTTGTATGAATAATGTAGTATTATGGAAACAGGTGTTTCTAGGAGCCTCTTTATTCTTATGTGGCGCAAGTCCAGTCATGGCCACTGAAGTAGGCGATTTAACACCAGACGTAAGGGGCAATGCCCTGCAACAAGATGGACGTAGAGTCACTTGCGTTATTTCAGACAAAGCAGGACCAATTGTTGGAGCGAATGTCCTTGTTAAAGGGACAACTATCGGAAATATTTCCGATATGGACGGACGTGTCATACTTGATGGTGTGCCGGATAATGCCATATTGGTGGTATCTTACATTGGCTATGTAACTCAAGAGATCTCTCTGAAGAATAGCCAGAACAATATCAAAGTAAAATTAGCGGAAGACACACAAGCCTTGGATGAGGTCGTTGTTGTCGGTTATGGTACCCAAGCGAAGAAAGATATTACGGGGTCTGTCGCTGTCGTATCTACGGAAGAGTTGAAGGAGACTCCGGTAGCGACATTCTCAGAAGCCTTGCAGGGAAAGGCTTCCGGTGTGTATATCTCGAACTCGGGTGGACCTAGTGGTGAGACGACTATCCGTATCCGTGGTGTCGGCTCGTTGAATGGTTCGGACCCATTGATTGTTGTGGACGGTGTCTCGAATGTGGATATCGACGCGGTCAATCCGAATGATATCGAGTCTTTGCAAGTCTTGAAAGATGCTTCTGCTACTGCGATTTACGGTGCGCAAGGAGCGAATGGTGTAATCATTATCACGACAAAGCAAGGAACTAAAAGCGGCCGGGTACGAGTATCTTATGATGGTTACTTTGGTGTGGCGAAGATGGCGAATAGTGGTTATGATTTGTTGAATGGATGGGAGGCGATGGAATGGCAAGCACAAGGTATGAGAAACGTGCGGGATTATCGTGGACAAACACCTACCGCTCATCCTCAATTCGGATCGTTGAACGATAAAGATGAATTGACGATGCCTTATGCGATTAAACCGGCCGGTTTATCAAAAGATCAAGTAATCTCGCAGTTTGGTAGTATCGATGCGTGGGTGGCTTCCTATAAACCGGATGGTAGTAGTTCGTGGTCACGTTCCGCTTATTATCAGATGTTGGAAGATGGATATTCGGAAGCGGAGGCCCGGAAAGGAACGAATTGGTATGATATGGTGACTCGTACGGGTAAAGTACAGGATCATCAGATCTCTTTATTGGGAGGTGGAGAGAAAGGAACTTACTCGGCCTCTTTAGGCTATACTAATCGGGAAGGAACGATTATCTCTTCTTTCTTTAAACGTTATTCACTGCGTGCCAACTCTACTTATAACGCGAATAAATATTTCACGATAGGCCAGAATTCCAATATCGCCGTAATGGAGATGGGCGGTGAGCGGGGGCGTCAAGGCGATGCGAGCGTATTCGCCCAAACATATACGATCCAGCCATGGGTACCTGTTTATAATGTCGGTGGCGATTATGCGGGATCACAGGCCTCGGAAGGTGGACGTGCGAATACGGCTTATCAGACGGCCATGAATCAACAGGATGATTGGACTCGTTTCATGCGATTGCAAAGTGCGGCTTTCGCCGAGTTGAAACCGATCAAAGGCCTGAGTCTTCGTACGCAGTTCAGTGTTCGTTTGATGGGTATGTGGAGCCAAGCGTTGAGTGAGAAGACGATCGCTACCAATAAAGAGGGGCAATCTCAAAATTATCTGGAGGAAAACGCGAATTGGAGGTTGGATTATCAGTGGACCAATACGGCGACTTATAAGACGAAATTCAATGAAGATCATGACGTGACATTTATGATCGGTACGGAAGCTATGAAATTTGGTGTGGGACGAAGCATGAAAGCCATTCGCTATGATTATATCTTCGAGAATAATCCCAATACATGGATATTAAACAATGGTTCTTCCGACAATATGAAGAATGAAGGAAAAATGTTTGATAAAAGTACGATGTTCGGCTTGTTTTTCCGTGGCGATTATTCCTATAAAGGTAAATACTTGGCAACTGTAACGGTTCGCCGGGATGCTTCTTCCCGGTTTGGCGAGGATAACCGCTGGGGTACATTCCCTTCTCTTTCTTTAGGCTGGCGTATGTCGGATGAGGTCTTTATGGAAAAGACACGTACGTGGTTGGATGATTTAAAGGTGCGTGCGGGTTATGGAACGACCGGTAACTCTAATATCGGAGCCTATAATTATGCGTTTCAATATGCGACCGGAAATGATTATTTATATGGAATCACAGGTGCGGATTCAGGGGCGTCTCCGGGCTATGCGATCTCAAATCTGGGGGATGTGAATGCTAAGTGGGAAACAACCAAGATGTTTAACGTCGGTTTAGACGTAACGGCGTTGAATAATCGTTTGACCGGAAGTATCGATTATTATATTAAGAAGACTTCAGATTTGTTGGTGAACGCTAACTGGTCCGCTTTGGCCGGTAACGCTACTAAGCCAAAGATCAATATTGGCGATATGCAGAATAAAGGTCTTGATTTCAGTGTGGGCTGGAGAGATAAAGTCGGTGATTTTAGTTACTCGGTAAACGCCAATATCTCAACCTATAAGAATAAGGTTACCCAATTAGGTTCTTCGGATCTATTTACGAATACGCGTTTGAGTAAGGTAAACATCACCACGGTAGGGCAACCGGTAGCGATGTTCTACGGTTATCAAGTGGATGGAATCTATACGAGTGAACAAGATGTGCTGAACTATAAGACCGCGGATGGAAAAACGATTTTACCGTATGCCGTGGCGGACGAGGCCAGCTTGAATCCTCAATCATGGGTAGGTCGTTATAAGATTCGTGACGTGAACGGAGATGGAAAGATTGGAGCGGAAGACCGTACGATTATCGGTAATCCGCATCCGGACTTCACGGGAGGTGTGAACCTTAGTGTTGGTTGGAAAGGTTTTGATTTGAGTACATTCCTTTATTTCTCTGTAGGTAACGACTTGTATAAACATTATCAGTATTATACGCATTTCGGGGCATTACAAAGTAACTTCTCTAAAGATCGCTTGGAAAACTCTTGGGATCCCGTTACAAACCCGGATGGTATCTATCCATTATGGGCTGGTACATCTAATGAAGGTACGGAGGCGGCTAATGAATCCAATTCTACTTATATAGAAGACGGTTCATACTTGCGTATGCAGACATTGACGCTCGGTTATACGTTGCCAAAGAGTATCTTGAGTAAGATCAAATTTGAGAAGATTCGTGTTTACGGTCAGGTTTCCAATGTGTTTACATTAACAGGCTATTCTGGTTTGGATCCGGAGGTTCGTAGCAATAATGAAGATAGCAGTAACGATATGATGAAAGGTATCGACTACGGTTCTTATGGTATGCCACGCCAGTTCATTTTAGGCGTGAATATTTCTTTCTAAAAGGAATTTCGATAAGGATATTGATAACGATTAAAAAAAACAGTATGAAAAGACTATTTATATATTCAATGTTAGTGGCGTCTTCATTAGGAGCGATGACCTCTTGCTCTGACTTCTTGGATGTGAAGCCGGTGGGTGCGGTCAGTGAAGAAGAGTTACTGAATCAGGAAGGCATAAATTATGCGATTACAGGAATGTATTCATCGATGCTTACACAGGAGTATTTTGCGGCTCCTTTGACAAATTATGCCTATGGCGATGTACTGGGTGGAAGTGCGAATAAAGGGTCTACGTTTACGGACCAGTCTGACTTTACGAACTTGGAAACGTATGCGATCACTACGGACAACGGATATTTGAATACCAAATGGAAAGTGGTTTATGAAGGTGTCTATCGTGCGAACAACGTGATTAATATGATCGATAAGATCAAGGACGAGCTTTCTTCCGTAAAAGGCGTATCAAAGGATTTTTATACCGAAGCGATCGCCCAAGCCCGATTCTTCCGCGGATTCTGGCATTTTGAGGGAATGAAATTATTTGGTGCCGCTATTCCTTACGTGGGAAGCGAGGAGTTCGCTAGCGATGTAAACCCAAAAGTTTCCAATGTGGATGAGTCTGGCAATTATATTTACATATGGGATAAGGTGGCCGAGGATTTACAGTTCGCTTATGATAACCTGCCGGATATTTGGGCGAGCGATAAAGGACGTGTCAATAAATGGGCCGCCGCCGCTTTCTTGGCAAAATTGAGGCTGTATCAGTCTTCACCCTATAACGGTACGAATGGTTCTTCCGATCATTGGGCGGATGCCAAGGCTTTATTGGAGGCTATTATCGCGAATGGGCAGGATAATAATGGCACGAAATTCAAACTAGCGGATACTTATGAGGATTTGTTTACGGCAGGTAGTGCCGATTGGAGCGGTGAGTCCGTGTTCGATATACAGCGGACTATCTCTGGTTCTCAGGTAATCACGAACTCTATCGAAGGTTCATGGCATACGGCTCCTCCGGGAGGTATGGGCACATCCGGATGGGGTTTCTATCAACCTTCCTATGAGTTGGTAAACTCACATATCGTAGACGAGAATGGTTTGCCGTATCTGGATAAATCATATCAAGATAAACCGGCGTTGACTACCTTGACAGATAATATTCCACATACGGATTTAGAGGTTTTTACCGATCCTCGTCTGGATATCAGTACCGGTCGTTTTGATGTCCCTTATTGGGACTGGACGGTTCCTTCTATCTTGGATGGGTGGGTACGTGATATCGCGAATGGTGGTCCTTATATGAATAAGAAGCGGCAACCGAAAAAAGCGGATAAAGGCGGTACGAGCGTATCTACGGAGACGAGTTCTACAGCCAAGAATTACCATTTGATCCGTTATGCGGATGTTTTACTTTGGTATGCCGAAGTCTTGATTCACGACGGAAATTATAAGGAGGCCGGGAAGTATATAAATGAGGTACGTGCCCGTGCGGCAAACTCGTATGTGAAGGGCGTTGATGCTGCCACGATGTTGCCCACTTCTACATCTTATGTCTTGGATGATAAAGTGAATGGGAAGTTGGATTCGAACGCTGCGGCTAATTATCGTGTAGGTTTGTATCCGGATTCGCAATTCAACAGCAAGGATGGTGCTTTAGCCGCTTTACGTTTCGAGCGTAAATTAGAGTTGGCGATGGAAGGTCATCGCTGGTACGACTTAGCTCGTTGGGGAATAGCGTACGATGAGATAAGTAATTATATCACTTACGAGAAGAGGCATCTCGGAAAGTTTGCCAACTGCGTTTATAACGCTAAATGGGTAACTCTTCCGATCCCGAATGATCAAATCGTGACCATGGAAGGCGTTTTAGTCCAGAATGAGAATTGGAAATAAATCGTAGGTTAATAATCTGTATCGGTCAGGCATGTGATATGTCTGACCGTTTTGTATATTTGCGGCATGAAGTCAACAACCCGGAGGGTTTCGGTGTTTTTTAATAAACAAATAAAGAGAATAGGATGAGACTGGTGTATATTTATCATAGCGGGTTTGTTGTAGAGGCGGAAGGCTTCTCCATCTTGATCGATTATTTCAAAGATACGAATCCGGGCCCGGCGAAGGGGTTTGTGCGTGGGGAGCTATTAAAACGTCCGGGGACGTTGTACGTCTTGGCATCACATTTCCATCCGGATCATTTTAATCCGGACGTGTTGAAATGGAAAGAGGAGAAAGACGATATCAAATATATTTTCTCCAAGGATATCTTGAAACGCCGCCGGGCAAAAGCCGAGGACGCTTTTTATATGAAGAAGGGAGATGTGTACCAAGATGAGCATTTAACGATTAGGGCGTTCGGATCGACCGATGTCGGTATCTCTTTTTTGATCGAGGCGCAAGGTAAACTGATTTTTCATGCCGGAGACTTGAATAATTGGCATTGGAAAGATGAGTCTACTCCACAGGAAGTTGCGGAGGCGGAAGGGAATTACCTGAAAGAACTGAATATAATAGCGAAATATACGCAGGCGATGGATGTTGTCATGTTTCCGGTAGATCCCCGCTTAGGGACCGATTTTATGCGAGGTGCCCAACAATTCATCGACCGGATAAAGACCGGTATCTTTGTGCCGATGCATTTCTGGGAACGTCCGGCGGAGGTCATGGCTTTTGCCCCGTATGCCGAATCGAAAGGTTGCCGGTATGTTGTCCTTTCTGTACCGGGTGAGGGTACCGATATATAATATATTATTAATGTATAGGTTTTAGAAAACATATAAATTTATTTAGGTATGGAAGTTAAAGGCAGATTTGACCATTTCAATATTAACGTATTGGATTTGGAGAAAAGTATCGCTTTTTATAACAAAGCGTTGGGATTGAAAGAGCATCATCGAAAGGTCGCAGAAGACGGTTCTTTTATATTGGTTTATTTAACGGATGAGCAAACCGGTTTCTTGATGGAGCTGACTTGGCTGCGTGACCGGAAAGAACCTTATGAGCTAGGCGACAATGAGAGCCATCTTTGTTTCCGGGTAGCCGGCGATTATGAGGAGGTACGTAAATACCACAAGGAAATGGGAGCGGTTTGCTTCGAGAATACCAAGATGGGATTGTATTTTATTAATGATCCGGATGACTATTGGATCGAGATATTACCGTTGCGATAATTCTCCATTATTATATAACAATGTTGCTTAACATAAGTTTTCGAAAAAAGAAGATAAAATGACAGGAATCTGTAAAATTTTCTTCAAATCGTATTGCAACTTGTGTTAAACCTCTTATATTTGCTACCCAGAAAGAGGAAAATCATTATTAATCCTAAATATAAAATCATGGAGAAGCCTTATGTAGTAGGTATCGATATAGGTGGTACCAACACTGTTTTTGGTGTAGTTGACGCAAGAGGAACAATCTTGTATAGTGGATCAATTAAGACTGGTAAATATGCAGACGTTAATGACTATGTAGCGGAACTTGCTAAAGGTCTGAAGTCTGTTATTGATCAGGCTGGTGGTCCGGATAAGATTAAAGGTGTGGGTGTAGGTGCTCCGAACGGAAACTTTTTCAACGGATGTATCGAATTCGCTCCGAACTTGCCTTGGAAAGGTAAGATTCCTTTGGCTCAATTGATCAGCGAACAGATCGATGGTATTCCTGTTGCTTTAACAAACGACGCCAACGCTGCCGCTATCGGTGAGATGACTTATGGAGCCGCTCGCGGTATGAAAGATTTTATCGTGATCACTTTGGGTACTGGCGTGGGTAGCGGTATCGTAATCGGTGGTAACTTGGTATACGGACATGACGGTTTTGCCGGCGAGTTGGGCCACGTTATCATGCGTCGTAACAATGGTCGTCAGTGCGGTTGCGGTCGCCAAGGATGTCTGGAGGCTTATGCTTCAGCTACCGGTGTGGCTCGTACGGCTCGTGAATATCTGGAAATCCGTAAGGACGAGAGTGTTCTTCGCGACTTGGATCCGGATGAAATCACTTCAAAAGACGTATACGACGCAGCTATGAAGAATGATAAGATCGCTCTTGAGATTTTCGAGGCTACCGGCTCTATGTTGGGAGAGGCTTTCGCTGATTTCGTAGCATTCTCTAGCCCGGAGGCTATCATTTTGTTTGGCGGTCTTACGAAAGCTGGTGATTTGATCATGAACCCGATTAAACGTTCAATGGAGAAAAATATGTTGAAAGTTTACGCAGGTAAGACTAAATTATTATTCTCTCAATTGAAAGAGAGCGATGCTGCCGTATTAGGAGCAAGTGCTTTGGGTTGGGAAGTAAGAGACCAAAGCGCTGGTTTGGAAGTCTAAATCCGGTTTTGCGTATAACGAAAAGACATTTGCGAAATAAGGCAAGCCGCATCTATATTTAGGTGCGGCTTGTTGTTTTTAATTGAATTATAAATCATAAAGTATGAGACATCCGTTGTATCAATTTCAGTTTTGCCCGGTTTGCGGGGCAAAAGCTTTCGTGGAACATAACGAGAAAGCGAAAAAATGTATGGCGTGCGGTTTTGTTTATTATTTCAACCCGTCGTCGGCTGTCGCTTGTTTCATAAAGAACGCTAAGGGGGAGTTATTGCTGGTTCGCCGAGGAAAAGAGCCGGCTAAGGGTACATTGGATTTGCCCGGTGGCTTCGTCGATATGTTTGAGTCGGGGGAGGAGGCCGCTCGCCGGGAAGTAAGGGAGGAGACGGGGTTGCATATCCAGAATTGTCGTTATTTGTTTTCCTTGCCTAATTTATATATGTATTCCGGCTTTGAGGTGCATACGCTGGATATGTTTTATGAGTGTTTGGTAGATGATTTCAATAACGTGCATGCGGAAGATGATGCCGCCGAGATCGTGATCCTTCACCCGGAGGATGTGAATCCGGAAGACTTCGGTTTAGACTCTATCCGAAAGGCGGTACCGATCTATCTTGGTAAATATTGATAGAACTTGCCTGCTGTTTGGCGCATATTACTTATATTTGCGAATTAGAACGAATAGGCACTGAAGTAAGTGCTTGTATTAAAAAGCAAATGAGTGATGAAAAGAATACTTATTCCGCTGTGTCTGGTAGTAGGCAGCCACATGGCAAGCGGGCAGAGATCGTATCAATTTGATGCGCCGAACCGTTTGTTTGTCGAAGGCAAGGAGTTGTTTAGTTTGAAGAATTATTCAGGTTGCATCGATAAACTGGAGGCGTATAAACAGCATTCCACGGATGCCGACTTGATTCAAGAAGCCGATTATATGTTGGTCTACTCTGCTTATGAGCAAGGTCGTCCCAATGCCGTTGAGTTATTGAAAGATTATCTGGATGTGTACCCGGCTTCCCGTCATGCGGACGAGGTGAACTTCTTGATCGGTTCCGCCCATTTCGGACTGGGAGAGTATCAGAAAGCTATCTTTTGGTTTAACGAATCGAACATTGATATGCTAAGTCCGGAACAACAGGAGGCTTATTGTTTCCGTTTGGCTTATTCCTTGTTGCAAACCGGGGATATGGAGAAGGCCCGTGGTTATTTCGCACGGATCGAGCAGATCGGAACGAAGTACCGGGAAGCATCTACCTATTATGTCGCTTATATCGATTACGCGACCGGTAAATACAACAATGCCTTGGTGGAATTTACCCGCTTGAAGGACTTGCCTGATTATAAGGAGCGATCTTTGTACTATATCACGCAAATTTATTTTATACAGAATAAATACGAGAAAGTGATCAGCGAAGGCAAGGAATTGTTAGCCTCTTATCCGGATAGCGAGAACAATAGCGAGGTTTACCGTATCATGGGTAACGCCTACTATCATCTGGGAAATGAGGATCAAGCGATTAATATGCTGAGTAAATATGTATCCTCGACGGATAGCCCGTTGAGGGGCGATTTATATATCTTGGGCGTATGTTATTACAATAAGGGTAATTACAGTAGCGCCGTGAACGCTTTGGGACGGACCGTTCGTGAGAACGACGCCCTTTCGCAGAACGCTTATCTGTATCTGGGGCAAAGTTATCTGAAATTAAAAGATAAGAATAACGCCCGTATGGCCTTCGAGGCTGCCGCGACTTCTTCTTTCGATAAGCAAGTGAAAGAGGCGGCTATGTATAATTACGCTTTATTGATCCACGAGACCGCTTTCACGGGCTTTGGCGAGTCGGTGACAATCTTCGAGGATTTCTTGAATGATTTCCCGAATTCCAAATATGCCGATAAGGTAAACGATTATCTGGTGGAGGTTTATTTGACTACCAAGAACTATCAAGCGGCTCTGAACTCTATCGATAAGATCAAGCATCCGAGTACGAAGATCTTGGAGGCGAAACAAGATATCTTATTCCAGTTGGGAACGCAGGCGTTCACGAATATGGAATTGGATAAGGCGGTCGATCTTTTCAGCCGTGCGATCTCACTGGGCGCTTATAATCTGGAATCTCGTAACGACGCTTATTTCTGGCGTGGGGAATCTTATTATCGTCAAGGTGAGTATAATAAGGCGATTTCCGATTATCGTACCTATTTGAATAATACCCGCCAACGTAATACGGATATGTATGCCTTGGCACATTATAACTTAGGTTACAGCTACTTCAAATTGAAAGAGTATGGAGAGGCGTTGAACCGCTTCCGTCAATACGTGAATCTGGAAAGCAATCAGCAGACTCCGGCTTATGCGGACGCTTATAATCGTATCGGCGATTGTTTATTCCACAACCGTCAGTTCGCTATGGCGGAAGAGAATTATACCCGTGCGGCGCAATTGCAACCGTCCGCCGGAGATTATTCGGTGTATCAGAAGGGTTTCTTGCTTGGGTTACAGAAAGATTATAAGGGAAAGATCAGCGTAATGGATCGTTTGATCCGTGATTTCCCGGAATCACAATATGTGGATGATGCCTTGTTCGAGAAAGGACGTTCTTACGTGTTATTGGATAATAATCAAGCGGCTGCGGCAAGCTTTGAGCAATTGATGCGTGATTTCCCGCAAAGCAGTCTGGCTCGTAAGGCCGGCGTACAGCTTGGTTTGATTTACTTCAACGACAATCAGCCGGAGAAAGCGGCCGAGGCTTATAAGAGCGTGATTAGCAATTATCCGGGTAGCGAGGAGGCGAAAGTGGCCTTGCAAGACTTGAAGTCCGTATATATCGAGTTGAACGATATCAATTCGTTTGCCGCCTATGCGAATTCATTAGGTGGAAATGTTCGTTTCGAGGTGAGTGAGCAAGACTCCTTGACCTATTTGGCAGCCGAGAAGTTATTTATGCGAGGCGATAATGAGGGCGCTCGTCGTAGCTTGACGAATTATTTGCAAACCTTCCCGCAGGGAGCGTTTAGCTCGAACGCTAATTTCTATTTGGCAAGTATCGCTTTTGCCAAGAAAGATCTGGAGGAGGCGAAACGTCTGTTCTCGTTGGTATTGGAGAGCGGTGATACGAAATTCAGGGAAGAGTCTTGGGCTCGTAAAGCTGAGATCGAGTATCTGGATAAGGATTACGCCGCCGCTATGGAAAGTTTCAAACACCTACAGGCGGTAGCGGAGAATCCGGAGAATAAGGAGGCCGCTAAATTGGGCTTGATGCGTTGCGCCGAGTTGACCGGTCAGCCGCAAGAGGCTTTGCTTGCCGCCAACGATTTACTGAAGGAACCGAAGCTATCTCCCGAGATTATGTCCGAGGCCCGTTATGTCCGTGCGAAGGCTTATATCAGCTTGAAGCAGGAGAACAAGGCGTTGGCCGACTTGAAAGAGATCAGCAAGGATACCCGTACGATACACGGGGCGGAGGCTAAATATCTATTGGCTCAATTGTATTATGATAATAAGGATGATAAGAATGCCGAGACTGTCTTGATGAACTTCATCGAGAACGGTACGCCTCACCAATATTGGTTGGCACGGGGCTTTATCTTGTTGGCTGATATTTATATCCGCCAAGGTGATGATTTTCAAGCTCGTCAATATCTGACCAGTTTGCAAAACAACTACAAGGGCGATGATGAGATCGCCGCGATGATCGAAGACAGATTGGGTAAACTAAAGAAATAAAAGAAAGCGATGAAGACTATATATAATGTAAAGGCGTTGTGTGTGGTAGCTTTGCTGGGTTCGGCTGCTGCTGCGAGTGCGCAAGAGGATGTTACGAAAGAAAAGAACCTGAACCGAGAGATGACGCTTGAACGGGAGTATGATCCTTCCGTGCAGGACGCCAGCAAGGTAAATACGCTTCCCGTGGTGAAAGAGCCGGAGGTTCGTAAGATCCCGATCGATTACTCGAATTATACGATCGCCGCCGATCCGCAGAAAGAGATTAGTTTGTTGCCTTCCGGAAATATCATGACGCAGATGGATAACAACAAGCGCCGGGGATATTTTAACTTCGGTGTAGGCACATATCTGAATATAAACGGTGATTTGGGATATCATATCTTGAGTACCGAGAAGGATAAGTTGAATATTTGGTATTCACATCGTTCTACGAATGGAAAGGTGAAATATATTCAGATGGACGATGAGAAGGTGAAGGCGAAGATCAACGATAATCTGGGAGGCATCAATTTCAAGCATGTTTTTGATAAGACGATATTTAGTATTGGTGCGAAGTACGGATATTCGGCGTTTAATTATTATGGACTGCCTATTGCGGATGCTTGGTCTATGATGGCAGAGGGTAGTTTGGATAGAGTGGATCGGGAAACAAACCAAGTAAACCAGACGATAGCTGCTAATATCGGATTTGAGTCGAAGGAAGATGCGCCGTTCGGGTACTTACTGGATTTGGGCTATATAAATTTCTCCCATAAATACGGGCTGGGCAAACCAGCGGATGGTCCTACAGAACATACTTTTGACGCTAAATTCGATTTGAATGCCGGTTTTAACGGGAATATGCGGATTGGCTTGGGTGGACAGGTAGAGTATTTCAACTATAGTTTACCCGGAAAAAAAGAAACTACATCAGGTACCTATTATACTTATGAGTTCGAGAATCATGCGGAAGTAATCCTTTCCCCATATTATAAGGTAGAGGGGGATAGCTGGAACTTGAAATTGGGTGCTAATGTGATGTTGGTGACCGGTGATAATAGTAAGTTCATGGCTTCACCCAATATTGCGGCAGACATAGAGGTGGCAGATAAGACCTTGCTTTACTTAAACGCTGGTGGTAAGTTATATTCCAATAGTATGTATGAGACCTCTTTGGTGAATCGTTATGTAAATCCTACAAAAGAGATCGCCCCCTCCCGTAATTGGTTGGATGCTACTTTAGGTATAAAGAGTGGCGTGGCTCCGGGATTTTGGTTCGATGTATTCGCCGGTTATAAGATAACGAGCAGCGATGTGCTTTTCTTGCCGTCGAGAATTTATGATAGAGATCACTTCGGGAATTTCAGCGAGGCTATGTCTGATATCGATACGAAACAGCTTTTTATTGGCGCTAACTTGAAGTATAGTTATCAACAATTGTTCGATGTGTCTTTAAAGGGAGTATATAATAATTGGAAAGCGAATTTTGGTGATACATGGATTGGTGGGGAAGCTAACGGGGAACTAGCCCATGCTTGGGGCAAACCTGAGATGGAAGTGACGGCAGGCTTGACGGTTCGTCCGGTAAAGAATGTCTCCGTATTGCTGGACTATTATTTGGCTACTGGACGTTATACCCAATTAGGTGGAGCGGGCGAGTATAAGATGAACAACATCAACGAGCTAAACCTAACAGGTACCTATACCTTCAACGATACCTTTGGTGTTTACGCTAAGTTGAATAATATCCTTTGCCAGAAGTATGAGGTATATTACGGATATCCTTTGCAAAGCTTTAGTGCGATGATTGGCGTGAATATCAATTTCTAACACTTGAAATAGGAAGGATGGGTGACATAAATATCAAACAACTGGAAAGCCTTCGCTGGAGGATGCGGGTGATCGAGACGCTGACCGTGATTGGGACGGCATGGATCGCCTTGGCGGTTTACCAGAAGAAGGAAGAACTGGTTTATTATTTGGTGGGAGCCGTAGTCCTTCTATTCTTGTTAAAGTATTATACGCAATTCCGTCTGCGAAAAAGACAGTTCGTCTCTAATCTCGTGGAGCAGCGGACGATGGAATTGCGTTTCCAGCGGGATGCGATGCAAGCGGAGTCGGAGAAACTATCCCGTGCCCTTTCTGCCTTGGCGGACGCTCAAGACGAGTTGGTTCGTAAGGAACGTCTGGCATCGATCGGCCAATTAACGAAAGGTCTGGTGGATCGTATCTTGAATCCCTTGAATTATATCAATAACTTCGCTCATTTGTCTGCTGCATTAGCGAAAGATATCAAGCAGAATATCGATGAGGACGAAGAGACCGGTAAACACGATAATTATAATGATACGCAAGAGCTATTGGTTCTTTTGACCGGCAATCTGGATAAGATCGCCAAGCATGGTGATAACACGGTGCGGATTGTAAAAGCGATGGAAGAATTGCTGAAAGATCATTCGGCGAATCGAACCTGCGTGGATATTAATGATTTATGTAAGATTAATCTGGATATCTTGCGAAAGAATTACGCGAAGGAGATCGAGAAGAATCAAGTGGATCTATCATTCTCCGGGCTTTCCGTACCGTTGACAATCGAGGTGAATATCGATCAGATGGGAAAAGCCTTGTTGCAGATATTGGATAATAGTATATATGCGGTCTTGAAAAAGGCCGGAGAGCCGGGATATCAACCTTCTGTCTCGTTGGTATTGCGTATTCAAGCGGATAAGTTGCAAGTGGTTATCCGTGATAATGGCGTCGGTATAGAAGAAACGATAAAGACGAAAGTCTTTTCTCCGTTCTTTACCACCAAACCGACTGCGGAAGCGGCAGGAACAGGTCTTTACTTGAGTCGGGAGGTCGTTTTGAACCATAAGGGTACGATCGCTATCGAGTCGGAGAAAGATAAATATACGGAAGTTACGATTACGTTGCCTATTTATAGTTAGGAAAGGAGGTTCATCATGATACAGGATTTACATACCGAGATCGATCGGTTAAAAAGGCGGATTAAACTTTGTGAGCGGGTTACGCTGGGTAGCTTGGTCGGTATTTGTGTATCTGTGAAGTTCGGTCATCAAGAATGGATCGGATTACTTTTCTTGATTCTGTTTTGCCAGATCTCTAAGTTCGTTTTCAAGCGGAAACTCAAACAAAAAGAGTATTTGGTAAAAGAGGTAGAGGAGCGTACGCAGGAGATCCGTTCGGAGAAAGACGCTATCCAAGAGGAATCCGAGAAATTGGCGGCGGCTTTGAAAGCCTTGGGTGAGGCGCAGGACGAGCTGGTCCGTAAGGAACGGATGGCTACCGTAGGGCAATTGACCCAAGGTTTGGTGGACCGTATCTTGAACCCACTGAATTATATCAATAACTTCGCAAATCTGACATCGGGGTTGGCCAAGGATCTCCGGGAAAATCTGGATAGTCAGAAAGAGCATCTGAAACCGGATGTGTATGATGACTCGGTAGATTTGCTGAATATGATGACCAGTAATTTGGAGAAGATCTCTGAGCATGGTTTCAATACGGTCCGTATCGTTAAGGCGATGGAGGAATTGCTGAAAGACCGAAGAGGTAATCTTACGCTTACCAACATAAACGGATTATGCCGGATCGCCTTGGATAAATTGAAGAAAACGTATGAGCAGGATATTCAAGAGAAGAATATCCGGATTGTTTTCGATAATTTGACGCTGTCTTTGATGATGGAGGTAAACGTGGAGCAGTTCAGTAAGGTTCTGGCCGGGATATTGAAAAATTCCATGTATGCCCTGTTGAAGAAATCGGAGACCGTGACTTTTAGTCCGGAGATATTCCTTGGATTGAAAGTCAATAAGGATATGCTGGAAATAACGATCCGGGATAACGGGTCCGGTATCGACGAGAATATAAAAGATAAGATATTCGCTCCTTTCTTCACGACAAAGACAACGGGGGAAGCGGCCGGCGTAGGGCTTTACCTATGCCGTGAGATCGTGCAAAACCATCGGGGAACCATCGAGGTGGAGAGTAAGAAAGGAGAATATACCCAGTTTCTAATTACGATCCCTGTATATCAACCGAAAACAATTACACCGCCTAAAGAGGAGGAATAGATATGGAAGACCAGAGTAAGGAAATAGAACGGCTACGTTTGCAAGTGAAGAACTTAGAGAAATTATCTTCTTTAGGTATGTTGAGTGCCGGGATTGCGCATGAGATCCAGAATCCGCTCAACTTTGTCATCAATTTCAGTAAGCTGTCCTCTAAGTTAGTGGATGACTTGGAAGATATATTAGAAGAAGAGAAAGATGTCTTACCTCCGGAATCTTGGGAGAAGCTGACCGCCTTGCATGAGGAGTTTAGCGAGATCGTTAACGATTTGCATGGTAACTTGAAGAAGATCGAGGAACATGGAAACCGGGCGACAAGTATCATCCGGGGTATCTTGCTTTATTCCAGAGGGAAGGATGACGAGTACATCCCTACGGATATCAAGAATCTGGTGAAGGAATATGTTTGGCTGGCTTATCATTCGATGCGAGCGAACTATAAAGGTTTCAATATTGCGATCCGGGAGCATTACGAGGAGGGGCTTCCGATGCTGAAAGTGATCCCGCAGGATTTGAGCCGTGCGGTATTGAATGTCATGAATAACGCTTGCTATGCGGTCTATAGTAAATCCAAGCTCTCGCCGATCGGGTATGAGCCGGTTATATCCGTGGATCTACGGAAGGAGGGAGATTCTTTAAGATTAAGTATCGAGGATAATGGTATCGGTATGCCGGAGAATATCCGGGAGCAGATATTCTCCGCGTTTTTCACCACGAAACCGGTGGGAGAGGGAACTGGCTTGGGGCTATCTATCACTCGATCCATTATAGAGGAGAAGCATGACGGGAAGATAGAGGTGGAATCGAAAGAGGGTGAGTTTACCCGTTTCATATTCCTTATTCCATTAACGAAATAAACAGAAGAATTATGGCGATCAAGATATTAAGCGTAGACGACGAACAGGATCTGGAAGCGTTGCTAACCCAATATTTCCGTCGGAAGATCCGTAAGGGAGAGTATGAGTTCTCCTTTGCCCATAATGGCTTGGAGGCGTTGAGGATGATGTTGGACCATCCGGACTTTGATATCATATTGAGCGATATCAATATGCCGGAGATGGATGGTTTGACATTGCTGACGAAGATTAACGAGATGCGTAACCCGGCCTTGAAATGTATCATCGTATCGGCTTACGGGGATATGGAGAATATTCGTACCGCCATGAACCATGGTGCTTTCGACTTCGCTACCAAGCCGATCGATATGGAGGATCTGGAACGTACGATCGAGAAGGCGGTCGAGCAGATTTCTTTTATCAAGGAGGCCCAAAAGGAACATCATCAGCTAGAGGAGATACAATACGACTTGAACGTGGCACGTGAGATACAGCAATCGATCTTGCCGAAGCAGTTCCCTCCGTTCCCGCAATATAAGCAATTCGATCTCTACGCGACCATGAACGCGGCGAAGGCCGTGGGGGGTGATTTCTATGATTTCTTCTTGGTGGACGATAATCATCTGGGTTTTACGATCGCTGATGTGTCGGATAAGGGGATTCCCGCCGCTATTTTCATGGCGATCAGCCGTACGGTGATCCGTGCTACGGCGCTTAGGCAGCTTTCCCCGGCGGTCTGTATGAAGGAATCGAATGATCTATTGTGCCGTGAGAGTGTCAATGGGATGTTTGTCACTACTTTTTATGCGATCTTGAATATCCATACGGGCGACGTGGTTTATTGCAATGGGGGGCATAATCGTCCGGTTTGGATTCGTAAGAACGATAAGGTATCTCTTTTGCCGATGACTGGTGGGATGGCCTTGGGAGTCGTGCCGGGATTAGCTTATAAAGAACAATCCTTGAAACTGGAAGCGGGAGACAGCTTGTTCCTCTATACGGATGGAATCAGTGAGGCGATGAACCTGCGGAATGAGCAATATGGAGATATCCGTTTGGTAGAGGCTTGTAGCTCCGTAAAGAACCAATCCCCCAAATCCATGATCGAAGGTATATCCGAATCCGTCCAATCATTCGTGAACGGCGCTACGCAGAGCGATGATATTACGATGTTGGCTTTGACTTATAAAGGATGAAGGTTTGTTTTCAAATTTATATTCAATATTAAAACACGGATTAAAAAAAGATTCTTCCCTGCCGGAGCGATCTTCCGCAGACTTGCCCGAGCTAGAGATTGAGGAATCGCTGGATGATTTGTGCGCTCAAGATGAGGAACCGCACATCGCTCAAGATGAGGAACTCGCAAATAGCCAAAAAGAGGAATATGAGAAAGCGAGAGAAGAGAATGAGAGGTTGAAGGATGCGCTAGCCGCTCTGGAAAAAGAACTTCAGCAAGCGAAAGAGGAAATCGATCACGAGAAGGACTCGTACGGTGTATGGGTTAGAATGTATTCTGACTCGAATCAGGAGTGTTCTCGAAAGGATCGGACTATCTCTAGGTTGGAGAAAGAGCTTTATGCTGAGAAAAGAAACGAACACGCTTTGAAGCAAAGGCTAAGGGAGTATGAGGAAATGACACCCTCGGCTCCGGTGGAAGTTCCGGTCTATGGCGAAGGTTATTGGAAAAAGAATTATAACGAGGCGATGGCGGGTCTGTGCAAAGCGCAGAAAAGGGCCGATGGCTATAAGAAGCGGATTAAGACGCTGGAGAATAAATTATGCCAGATCGATGGCTTGACCGGTGTGCCCGATCCGCGAAAAGAGAAGTTACCTTGTTTTTATTTCGCGGGGAAATGTTATAAAGGAAATTTACGCGATTTGGAAAAGCGCTTGGACGCGGCTTTGGGGGAGGAGGAAGAGAAACGGAAACAAAAGGATGAGTACTTATCCTATCGAGAGGAGCAGCTGAGTAAAATGGAACGGCAACTGGAAGATCGGAAACGGCTTTTCGCGAGAATTTATCCGGACTATGTATGGGTCACGAGATACAAGGATGAGATAGAGAGACAAAAAAAGATTCTCGAAGGCGATCTGAAAGATTTGGCTCCCGGGTTCATGCTAGAGAAATACGATGAATTACTCCGGAAGAAGGCTGAATATGAGAAAGAGAACCCCGTGGTATATCGGAAGTTGGATCAGCTGAGGAAAGACAGGAGGATTTTCGAAAAAGAGAGGCTGCAATTCGACAAGGAGGTAGCGGCTCTCAAGCAATCGCAGATCTGCATGGAGGGCGAGATCTCCCAACTGCTCGAGGAGTATGATCAGTTGCTGTTTGTCCTTCGCTCGTTTTATAAGAATCATGGGCTGTATGAGAGACTGCTAGATGATTATTTATCAAGGATAGATAGCGTGAAGAAGCGGAGGATTACCAAGGCTTACTTCTTGGGTGACAGTGTTTATGAGATCGCACGCAGGGAAAATAAGTCGGCGGAGCATATCCGGCACGTACTAGCGATGGTCGTGGATGTGATCGGCGGCGGATGTATGTGATGTTTGCTCCAAACCGATTGATTTCGTGGATTGTCCGGATTGAGAATAAGATCGGATCGCAAGCTAAATAGCTACGATCCGATCTTTGTCTTTTTAAGGCTTCTCTTTCTTCTTGGCCGCCGCCTTCGCCGCGCCGATGCGTTGGTTGTAGAGGGCGGTGGTCTCGTCGATGAGGGCGTTCAGCTCGTTGACGAAGCGGGCGGTCTCGGCGGTGGGAGCCGCTACGCTCTGCACGAAGGCGATCGTGGTCATATCGTCGTAAAGGTCATCCATACGTAGGCGTACGGCCATGCTCGCCTCTTTGATGGAGGCTGCCCTGTTGCCGGTGCGCTGGGCGGTCAGTTTCGCGTATTCGTCGTTCGCCGCACGGAGGCTATCCTGTATCTCTTTCAGCCCCAATGTCTGTATCAGCACCGGAACCCCCTCCTTGTCGAGATCTAGCAAAAGACCCTGTATCTGCGCTGTCTCTTGCTGGTTGGCCGATTTATAGATGCCGATATAGGGTTTGATAATATTGTAGACAGTCTGTGCCGCCGCACGTTGCGCCTCGATGGGGCTTTTCCTCATTTGCGATACCGTGGTAGTGAGGTAGACCACGAGGTCGTCGCGTCGTTTGTCCAAGTCTAGCAACAGGGCGGTCTCGTCGCTGATGCGGGATTGGTTCACTAGGTCGGTCATTAGGGCCAGCTCCTTCTCGAAGGCCGCCTTTTGCGCGTCGGTGATGCCTAGCGGGGCATTGGCCAGCAGCGAGATCTCGTCGGGGCTTTCGGAGTCACCACCTCCCCCTCCGGCAGCGAACGCCAGCCGGTAGAAGGCGTTCATGAAGTTTGTGTACTCTGCGTTGTTCAATTTAGTTAGGCCCGCGGGTTTGATTTTCGTGTATGTTCCCATTTTTTTGTATTTAAGGTTTAACTTATTGTTTGTCCTCAGTGGCTAAAGGTAGGAATTAATTTGGATACTATGCTTATTTGCTAAATAATAGTCGCCGCCGGAGTCGGAACGGTAGCGAGGTTGTCAGCGAGGGTCGCCGTGCGCTTCGCTTTGCTTTGGAGGTGTCCGGTGAGGGTCGCCGTGCGCTTCGCTACCGTTCCGACTCCGGCGGCGGGGGCCGCCCATCGCCTCGCACGGCCTTTCAGTCTGCCGTGTCCCGTGTCCGGGGCGTATCCGTCTCTTCCAGCCAGGCGAGGTTGAATTTGTAATATAGCCGGCTGCTCACCAAGTGGATCATCCGGTCCGGGCTTTGGGTGGCGGCCATGTAGCCTCTCGGCTCGGCATGCGTACCGTCCATCTCGAAGAATTGGGTCCATGCGCCGCCATTCAGGAATCGATAGATGCCGTCCGTCATTAACTTTTTCACGGGCCAGCTCTTCCCCTCGTCATAGGAAAGGGCGGCGTATAACCCGAAGCCTCGGTATGAGTTCCCTTCTTTATCTGGGAAGAGGATGCCCCTTTCGTTTTCCGGTGTCCTTAACGGATGGTTGGTGAATGAGATTAATAATAAAGGACCTTCCCGCAAGCGTAATAGGACTAGCCTTTGTCCCCCATCGATCGGAGGCAGCTCCGATGCGTGATATGTCCATGTTTTACCCCAATCCTTGGATATGCTCATAGGCATACGAGGTTTCCCTTCTTTATTTTTGATGCTATTGCCCCGCCCTAATGCCATGAGGCTTCCGTCTTTCAGTTGAACGATCCCGACATGGATACCGGCGATCGTACTTCCGGCATTTCCTTCCTTAAAATTAGGTAAAGGTGCTCCGTCCCAAGGGTCTGTCCAAGTCTTGCCATGGTCCTTGCTAATGTGGATTGCGGCGCCATCGTGGCTACCCGGACCTGCATCACAGGCTTGGATGAACCAGCCTTCACGGGTCAGGATCGTTCCGGCGATGACTTGGTGACGTTTGGTGTGCTCTGGCGCTATAATCTTAGGAGCAGACCAGGTTTGCCCGTTGTCCGTGCTGGTCCGCTGCACCATGATTAGGTTTTGCCAGTCTCCGGCGGCTTCTACACCATTGATATGATAGAGGTTTCCGGCACCATCATTGAAAAGGGCTAAACCTGTCATATTGCGATCGGGAACCTTAAAGAACAATGACGCTTCTTCCCATTCGTCGCTTCCGGCTCGTAGGCGGGAGGCTAGGACTACCATCCCACGGCCATTCTCTTCGTCGGCGGAGAACCAACTCGCTAGTAGATCCCCGTTATCGCACCAAGTGATGGCTGGCTGATGGTTATGTTTAAAGAATGGTTCGTTGGAGCTGCAATCAGGGCGTATTACGAAGGTACGAGGAGGAATGAACAGGGGGGTGTTTCCTGCGTTTGTCCATAGAAACTTTTCTTGTTTGACATTTGTGGCGTTTAGATGAGGGGTCTCGTCGTTATAATACGACGGTTCCGATGGATAATTCGCTTGTACGACACGGAATCCGGTCAGAGCGTGTTTGTCCTCTGGAATCATGGCCATACGATTTCCACTCCTAAGATATTTTTCTGGCGTATTATGGCTACCGCCTCGGGTTACCCGGAAATATCCATTCTTATATCCGCAAGGATCCGTTTGATCTTCAGGTCTGTAAGGACCGTACCAATCCAAGCACCACTCTTCCACATTCCCGTGCATATCATATAAGCCGAGTGCGTTGGGCGGTGTTTGTCCTACTTTTAAAGAGACCGGGGCGTAATCGCGAACGATTTTCTGGTTCTTCTGGAAATTTCCGGGCAGACCGTCACCCGTATAGAAAGAGTAATAAGTGCCGGCTCGGCAAGCGTATTCCCATTCTGCCTCGGTGGGTAATCGGTAGGTTTTCCCTTCTTTTTGGCTAAGCCATTCGCAGAAGGCCACCGCGTCGTCGTAACTTACATAGACCACGGCCTCGTCATCTTCTTTGGATAAACTGTTCTTGCCCCGTAAGGTCTTGTGCTCCGGCCGGAAAGCCTCGAATTGCGCGTTCGTGATCTCTGTCTGCCCCATGCGGAAAGGCTTGGAGATGGTCACCTTATGTACCGGAGCCTCATCAAAATCTTCCCCGAGTCCTTCTCCGCCCATATAAAAACTCCCGGCGGGTATGTCAACCAATGGGATAGAGGGCTGCTGGGCGTACGTCCCGGTTAGGCAGGCTCCTGCTAAAATGGATATGGATAGGATTTTTTTCATGGCTTCAATGATTATACATGTCTTTATTATAAAAATCCAGTACCTTGATCGCCATATCGTAGGCCGCTTGTGCCGGGCTTTCCGGATTGATCTCTATCGCTTGCAGGTAGCTGTTGAGGGCTAGGCGTACGTTGCCTAGTTTATAATGAGCTTTTCCGAGGAGAAACCAAGCCTCGTCGGATCTCGGTTGCTCCGTGAGGTAAGCGTCCAAGAGCCGGATCGCTTCTTCTAGTTTATTCTCTGAAATAAGTCGCTTTATCTCTTCCATATTTTTGAATAGCTTTTTGATTTTGTCCCGCGAAGGTAAATAGAAACGCATGACTATATATATAATGTATAGGAAAAAACGCTTTTTTAGTGACCGATATACCGCGTACGTTAATTATTTGTGTAAGTTTGCACCCGATTTCTAACCAGCAAAAAATAGATATGCAAAAGAATTTGGTAATAGTGGAGTCACCCGCCAAGGCAAAAACCATCGAGAAGTTCCTCGGAAAGGACTATAAGGTTATGTCTAGCTATGGTCATATCCGCGACTTGAAAACGAAAGATTTCAGTATAGACCTCGAACACAATTATGCCCCGGAATACGTGATTCCCTCTGACAAGAAGAAACTCGTGACCGAATTGAAGAACGAAGCGAAGAAAGCCGAGCAGGTTTGGTTGGCTTCCGATGAGGACCGGGAGGGAGAGGCCATCTCTTGGCATTTATATGAGGTATTAGGATTGAAACCTGAGAATACGAAACGTATCGTTTTTCATGAAATTACCAAGAACGCTATATTACATGCGATCGAGACGCCGAGAGATATCAATATCGATTTGGTGAACGCGCAGCAAGCCCGTCGTATCTTAGACCGTATCGTGGGTTTCGAGCTATCCCCCATTCTTTGGCGTAAGGTGAAGCCGGCTTTATCCGCGGGGCGCGTGCAATCGGTTGCCGTACGTCTGATCGTAGAGCGGGAGCGAGAGATCAACGAGTTTGTCTCGGAGGCCGCTTACCGTGTGATCGCCAGCTTTATCTTGCCGGATGGTACGACAATCCTCAAGGCAGAGCTGAACCGTCGTTTGAAAGATAAGGAAGAGGTGGAGGCATTCCTTGAATCTTGCAAGGACGCTTCTTTCACGATCGATGATATCTCGAAAAAGCCGGTGCGCAAGACACCAGCCCCTCCTTTTACGACATCTACCTTGCAGCAGGAGGCCGCCCGTAAGTTGGGTTATTCGGTCTCGCAGACCATGATGATCGCCCAACGCCTGTATGAGTCCGGATTGATCACGTATATGCGTACTGACTCCGTGAACTTAAGTGATTTGGCTTTGGGGACGGCAAAAGAAGCTATCTTGGATACCTACGGTGAGAAATATTATAAATTCCGTCAATATCATACCAAGAGCAAGGGAGCGCAAGAAGCGCACGAGGCGATTCGTCCGACCTATATCAGCCATGATGAGATAAGCGGGACCGCTCAGGAAAAGAGATTATACGAATTGATCCGCAAACGTACGATCGCTTGCCAGATGGCGGACGCCGAGTTGGAGCGTACGACGATCTCCGTAGGCATCGGCGGCAAGAAAGAGAAGTTCGTGGCTACCGGTGAGGTCATTACTTTCGACGGTTTCCTTCAGGTGTACCGCGAGAGTTTTGATGACGAGAATGAGAAGGAACAGGAAAACGGCCTTCTTCCTCCGGTTACCTTGAACGAGGTATTGAGTATGAAGGATATCGTCGCTACCGAGCGTTTCACGCAACGTCCTCCCCGCTATACGGAAGCAAGCTTGGTTCGCCGTTTGGAGGAATTGGGAATCGGTCGTCCTTCTACCTATGCTCCTACGATCCAGACGATTCAGAATCGAGAGTATGTCGTGAAAGGGGATAAGGAAGGAACGGAGCGTACTTATAATATCATAACCTTGGCTCAGCATACGATCAAGGAAGTCCAAAAGACGGAGATCGTAGGAGCGGACCGGAATAAGTTGATGCCAACCGATATCGGTACGGTCGTGAATGATTTCTTGATGGAGTATTTCCCGGGCGTTATGGATTATAACTTCACGGCGAGCGTAGAGAAGGAATTCGATGCCGTAGCGGAAGGCGAGATGGTATGGACGGATGCGATCGATAAATTCTATAAACTATTCCATCCGATCGTGGAAGAGGCAGCCTCTGTCCGTACGGAGCATAAAGTGGGTGAGCGTGAATTGGGTATCGATCCGAAGAGCGGCAAACCTGTTTTCGTGAAGATCGGTCGTTATGGCCCAGTCGTACAGATCGGGCAGGCGCACCCAGAGGATAAAGAGGCTCCTAAACCTCAGTTCGCAACCTTGATGAAGGGGCAATCTATCGAGACGATTACTTTGGAAGAAGCCTTGAAATTGTTTGATCTACCCCGTACGATCGGTGAATATGAAGGTAAGGTCATGGTTGCCGCTGTCGGACGTTTTGGCCCGTTTATCCGTCATGACGGAAAGTTCGTATCCATACCGAAGGGCTTGAATCCTTTGTCGATAACAGCCGAGGAAGCTATCGAGTTGATCGAGGCAAAAAAACAAAAGGATGAGCAACGATTTATCAAGAAGTTCGATGAGGACCCGGAAATGGAGATCTTGAATGGTCGCTTCGGCCCTTATATCTCTTATAAGAAAAAGAATTACAGAATCCCTAAGACGATAGAGAAACCGGAGAACTTGACCTTGGAGGAATGCCAGAAGATAATCGCCGAGGCGGGAGAAAAACCTGCCGCGACGAAGAAACGTACGACACGGAAAAAGGCTTGATTATAGCTCTAAAAATTCATAGTTATGATTTACTAAACTCATAACTATGAATTTTTCAAAACATAACTATGATTTTTTTAGACATCGATACCCGTAAATTCTTTTAACGCATATCCGATCAAGAAGCTTAATGCGGCCACGCTAAAACTAAGTACTGCCATCTCGGTAAAACGCTTCCGGAAACTCTCGCTTCTCGCTATGGAATAATAATAGTTGAAAAGGGCGATGATGCTTAACGCTATGATGAGCATAAGCCCTAAAGCCATTAATACGTTCGATATAAAGATAAATGGAGCGACCAAGGCGACTACCGTAAAGATATAAGCTATTCCCGTATAGATCGATGCCTTAACAGGATGTTTCCCGTTTTCATTTCCATTCTCGGACTTGGTAGATAGATATTCGGAGGAAGCCATGGATAATGCGGCGGCTATTCCAGTGATGCTTCCGGTCAACGCTATTAATCTAGAGTCGCTCAAGGCAAGGGTAAAGCCTGCTAAAGCACCTGTAAATTCTACCAAAGCGTCATTTAGCCCCAGTACGACAGAACCCATATATTCCAACCGTTCCTCATTGATCAAGGCGATCAACCTCTGCTCATGCTCATCCTCGTCACGTGCGATTTGTTGCAAATCCGGATACTCATCATAAGAGGCGTAATCATTCTTGGCGCTTTCCTCGCTACCTTCCATTAGCTTAATGGCGAAAGTAATCCCCAAGATACGTGCCAACCAGTAGTATTTGGTGACGCGTAATTTATTCGGGGAGATCTCTTGCCCCGTATACTTTTTCAGGATCGTATAATGTCCTTTCTCGTCATTCGCTATCTGTAGTAATACTTCCTTGTTGCTTGGATCTTTCTCGATAGCGGCGAGTTGCGTATAGAGAAGGCTCTCCGTGATTTCATTTTGTTGAAATCGAAGGAGAGCCTTTCTTGTTTTCTCGTTTATGTTCATCTTCTATCGTTACATTCTTTCCGGGACCTCGATGCCTAATAAATCCATACCGGATTTCACGATCTTAGCTACATTGGCGGATAAGACTAAACGGAAGTTCTTCAATTCCGGATTCTCTTCGCGAAGGATGGAGAAATCGTGATAGAATTGATTGTATTCCTTTACCAGATCATAAATATAGTTGGCGACACAGGCCGGGCTGTATAGCTTACCTGCCTCTTTCACGATCTCTGCATAATCGGCGATCATTTGGATCAGGTTCTCTTCTTTCTCGGAAATGGCGAAAGTAAGCGGTAACTGCTCCGGTAATGCGATGCCCTGTTCCGCTGCTTTGCGCAATACGGAACGGATACGGGCGTAGGTATATTGGATGAATGGTCCCGTATTTCCGTTGAAGTCGATAGACTCTTTCGGATTGAACGTCATATTCTTGCGAGGGTCTACCTTTAATATGAAATATTTCAAGGAGCCAAGACCTACGATACGGGCGATATTCTCAGCCTCTTCCGGAGTCATCTCGTCCAATTTCCCTAATTCTTGGGAAATCTCGCGTGCGGTACTGATCATCTCGGCCATCAAATCATCGGCGTCTACGACCGTTCCCTCACGGCTCTTCATCTTACCTTCCGGTAGCTCTACCATTCCGTAGGAGAAGTGGACCAATCCCTTGCCAAACTCGAAGCCTAACTTATCCAATAAGATCGATAATACTTGGAAGTGATAATTCTGCTCGTTCCCTACCACATAGATCATCTTATTGATCGGGTAATCATCGAAGCGCAGCTTGGCGGTACCGATATCCTGCGTCATATAGACGGAAGTTCCATCCGCACGAAGCAATAATTTCTCATCCAGCCCGTCTTTCGTCAAATCAGCCCATACGGAGCCGTCTTCACGACGATAGAAAATCCCTTTCTCTAGGCCTTCCATCACCTTGCCTTTTCCTTCCAGATAGGTTTGAGACTCGTAATAAATCTTATCGAAATCTACGCCCATCATCTTATAGGTCTCGTTGAACCCGGCGTATACCCAATTATTCATCATTTCCCAAAGCGCACGCACCTCTTTGTCTCCGGCTTCCCATTTACGAAGCATCTCACGGGCTTCCGCCATCAAGGTGGATTGAGCCTCGGCTTCTTCCTTGGTAAGGCCTTTCGCTTCTAACGCATGGGTTTCCTCTTTTAATTTGTTGCTGAATAATACGTAAAAGTCACCGATCAGATGGTCACCCTTCTTTCCGGTAGACTCTGGGGTAGCTCCATTTCCCCATTTCTGCCAAGCCAACATGGATTTACAGATATGGATACCACGATCGTTTACGATATTCGTCTTTACGATCTGGTTACCGTTCGCTTTCATGATCTTCGATAAGCTGTATCCTAATAAGTTATTGCGGACATGGCCCAAGTGAAGCGGTTTATTTGTATTGGGAGAGGAATATTCGATCATAACCAAAGGCGATTGCTCGGTAACCGGAATGATACCGTAAGCGGGCTGCTCATTGATCGAGTTTAGTAAATCGATCCAGCAAGAGCAAGCGACCGTCAGGTTAAGGAATCCTTTGATTACATTGAATTCAGCTACCGCTGGCTCGTTTCTCAACAAGTACTCACCGATTTCCTGAGCGGTCTGCTCCGGAGATTTCTTCGACATGCGAAGGAATGGGAATACGACTAGGGTCAAGTGCCCCTTGAATTCTTTTTTCGTTTTTTGTAACTGCACTTGGCTAGCGGTGACATCCGCTCCGTACAGCTCTTTGATGCCGGCTATGATAGCCCCGGTAATCTGTTGTTCGATAACCATATTCGTCTAACTATAATTCGGATTTTATTTGTACGCGAAGGTACACAAAAAAAGGATACAATTTGCATCGTATCCTTCTTCTATAGAGAATAATGGTGTTTCTTATTTGATTAGCTCGTTCAATTCAGCACCAGCCTTGAACTTCACGGCCTTGCGAGCTGCGATTTCAATGGTTTCTTTAGTTTTCGGGTTAACACCTTTACGAGCGGCCTTCTCTGACACAGAGAATGAACCGAAGCCAAGTAGAGCGACTTTACCGCCTTCTTTTAATTCGTTAGAAACTGTGTCAACAAAAGCTTCTACTGCCTTTTTAGCATCCACTTTGCTGAGACCTGATTTTTCAGCGACTGCACTAATAAATTCTGATTTGTTCATGATGGTTTGACTGTTAATATATTAAACAAAACTATGATAACCGATAGACGGCTCCAAATGTAGTTTTATTTTGAAATATCACAAAAGAAAAACCTACTTTTTTTACCGATTTACATATGTTTTAGTATTATTATGGGCAAAAACGGCTAAAATATATTTACCTTTGCCGCTAAATTAACGTAGTATATGATGAATCAGACAAATTCGGGGTTCTTGAATAGTATCCCGCCGGTAACGAAAAATCTTATCATTATAAACTTGCTATTTTGGGTAGCCAGCCTTGCACTGCCGAAAGTCGGCGTCGATTTAGTGGATTTATTAGGGCTTCACGTCCCGGGTGCTACCGACTTCAAGGCTTATCAGATCGTTTCTTATATGTTCATGCACGATACCCATTCGTTTGCGCATGTGTTTTTTAATATGTTCGCCGTTTATATGTTCGGCCGGGTATTGGAGAACGTATGGGGCCCCAAACGTTTCTTGATTTTTTACTTCGTGACGGGTATAGGCGCCGGTTTGGTACAAGAGGTGGTATGGTTCTTTAATTTGCGGGATGTGATCTTCGCTAGCCAAGACATGATAAACTTGAATGGAGCCCAGATTATCAGCAAAAGCGAGTTCTTGAATTATTTCGTGACCATTGGCGCTTCGGGTGCCGTATTCGGAATCTTGTTGGCATTCGCGATGATCTTCCCGAATGTTCCTTTGTACTTGATGTTCATACCGATCCCGATTAAAGCCAAATATTTCGTAATATTTTATGGTCTTGCCGAACTATTTATGGGTGTGGCTAGTTTTGGTGGCGATACGGTAGCGCATTTCGCTCATTTGGGGGGTATGTTATTCGGTTATTTCCTAATTCGTTATTGGAAAAAGAAAGATGCAGACAATGGACGGTATTTTTACTAATTTGAAGCGTATGTTTCAGTCGGGTAATATCCTGTCGAAACTGATATATATAAATGTAGGCTTGTTTATCTTGATACGTTTGGCCAGCGTATTGTTTATGCTCTTTAATGTGCAAGGGGTACCTTTTTTGCAGTATTTGCAGTTACCGGCTTCTCCGGAACTTTTGCTCTTCCGTCCGTGGACGTTGTTTACTTATATGTTCACTCATTTTGACTTCTTGCATATCTTGTTCAATATGCTTTGGTTGTATTGGTTCGGGGGATTGTTCTTGAATTTCTTCAGTGAGCGGCAGTTGGGAGGCTTGTATATATTGGGAGGTCTTGCCGGTGCGGTATTGTTTGTCCTTGCTTATAATATTTTCCCTTATTTCCAGAACGTGGCTTCTTTTAGCTATTTGATGGGGGCTTCGGCATCTGTTATGGCGATCGTTTTCGCCGTGTCGTTTTACCGGAAGGATTTGGAGATTAATTTATTCTTGATCGGAAGGATCAAATTAATTTATTTGGCTATCTTTACGCTGGTGATCGATTTGTTGGCGATGACTTCTGATAATGCGGGAGGACATATCGCCCATATCGGCGGGGCTTTGTTTGGTATGTGGTTCGCTTCCCGTATTCGTAATGGAAAGGACTTGACCGCTCCGATGAATCGGTTGATCGACTGGTTCGTGAATTTGGGCAAACGGAAACCGAAGATGCGTGTGACTTATAAACGTAACGAGACGGATTATGAGTATAACGCACGCAAACATCAGGAGTCGGTGGATCTAGATACTATACTGGATAAATTGAAACGTTCCGGTTATGAGAGCCTTTCCGCTGAAGAGAAAAAGCGACTTTTCGACGCCAGTAAGAAATAACAGATACTTATGAAAACTCTACGGATTTTTCTTCAATTCTTATTCGTCGTAGCGAATGTGGTGGCTGTCGTATTGTTGATAGTCTCGGCTTATTCGGATCGGGTGTCTCCTGAGACGAGTATGACGTTATCTTATCTGGGATTAGCCTTTCCTGTCTTATGTGTAGTCAATCTTTGCTTTATTATCTATTGGCTGTTCTTATGGGAATGGAAGTTCTTATTGATCGGCATATTCTCCTTCTTGTTATGTTGGGGTCCCGTGAAACGCTATTTTCCGTTTCACTCGCATAAGGATGTTCCTCGGGAAGAGGTACTGAAGGTGCTGACTTATAATGTGATGGCTTTTGGGTACAAGAATCATACGAAGATAGCTCCGAACAAGATTATCCAATATATCGCTAACTCGGACGCAGATATTGTTTGTTTGCAGGAATATGCCACGGCTAAATCAGAGAAGAGCCTTACTGCCTCTAAGATCTATGATGCGTTGAGCATGTATCCTTATCGTTCCGTATTTTATCAAAGCTCCACGAAATTCCAGAGTTTCGGCATCGCTGTGTTCTCCAAATATCCGCTGTCGAATTCCCGGATGGTGAAATACGATTCGGATTATAACGGCTCTTCCGTACATGAAGTGAACATCAAGGGAAAGAAGTTGACCTTGATTAATAACCATTTGGAATCGTTTAAACTGACGATGGAGGATCGGACCCGTTATTCATCCCTTATAAAGAGCTTTAGCTCGGATGGGTTGGACGATTTGAAAGGAGCGTTCGAGCAAAAGCTAGGACCTGCTTTCCGGATTCGGGCTAAGCAAGCGGAAGCGGTATCAGAAGAGATTAAGAACGCGAAAGGAGATTATGTCTTGGTATGCGGTGACTTTAATGATACGCCTATTTCTTATGCGCACCGTACGATCCAAGGGGATTTGACGGATGCCTTTGCCGAGTCTGGCCGGGGAATGGGTATTACCTATAATCAAAATTTCTTCTGGTTCCGTATCGATAATATCCTGCATTCCCCGAACATGACCTCTATGAATTGTTCCGTGGATAAGGTCGCTTATTCAGACCACTACCCGTTATGGTGTTATCTGAAACTTGAATAAAAGGGTTTCATCACTCGGATTCTGCGTTCTGCGCAGCGTCAAATACGTCGGCGAACAAGTTCTCGACAAAGAAGAAGGTAGCGTTACAGAATAGCTTAGGATCTTTGATCAGCGCTATCGTATTGCTATCCCCATTATTGGCGATCACATCTTCCGCTTTATAGGTCTTGTACTTTTTATCGTTTAGCGGATCGTATTGATATACGATATCGCTCGCCTCGATCGTGTACCGGTTGTCGAAGCAGGTGATACGCATTTTATATTTAATGATAGTCTTGTCTGTATCATTCAACAATAATTCAACCTTAGAGCTTACGAAGATGGTCCCTTTGTTCTTGTTCGAGTTTACGTTGGATAAGAAGACATCTTTTCCATAAGATTTCTTAGCCCATGCGTTAATAGCGTTGAATATTTCTAGTTTAGAGGTATTCTCGATCTCTACATCATCACTATAGCATACCTTCCCGTTTTTCATGGGGGCGCATTCGTCTACCTCGCCTTTATGCCCCTGCGCCATGACTAGCACAGGGAACATCATATATATTAATAATAGAATCTTTTTCATAAATGCAACTCTCTTTTTCGTTATTTGATCCATACATTCGTAATCTCGCCGATTAACATCGTTTGCTGTCCTTCGGAGGTCTCGCCTTGTTTACGGCACTCGATAATAATCCATGGCGCATCGGCAGATGTGCCGGGCTTGGAGAAGGATAATCGATATACGTCGTTATTGCCAATCGCTTTATAAGCAGGACTATCTTTGGATATGGAGATTGTACTGATCGTTTTACCGAACATATTGCCTATGCCTTTCCATTCAACGTTTGCGTCGGTCGTATTTCCTTTTACGGCTTTGATCTGTAAAGCGTTGTCCGGTAACATTTGGAGGATCGTGCTAGGTATTTTGTCCGCTTGGAACGCTACGAAACCTTCCATCGGTGCCACAGGTCGTGTTTCCCGTTGCGGAGCGGATACTGGTTCTACCGTTGCGGCTGTCAGCAACTGTGCGCCTAATGCGTTGGCTGCGCTATCGAACGTCTTATCCGCGAAGTCAATCGTGGCCTTACGGAACTTACCGCTGATACGGTTCAATTTCGTCTTGCTCTTATTCAAGGCATACTCGTCCGTGATCCATTCCTCGGCTAGGTATTTCTCCGGCTCGTTCTGGTAAGACACGTTATATTCATATCGGATGCCCGCAAGTTGCAGGGTACAAGCATGTTCCTTACATTCAATGATAATACGGTATTTCATCATCGCCCGATCGAGGGATAAGGCTGTGCTGGAGAATACTATATATTCTTCCCCGATAATGGCGATCTCGCCTTTTGCCTCATTTTGATAAGCTACTCTACTGTCCTTTGTGTTAAAATTTTCTTGTCCCCATTTTAATAGTTGTTGGTAGATTTGTGCCTTGCTTAAAGAGGGGGCATTAATCTCTCGGGTAAAAACGACTTTACCGTCTGCAACCGGAACGGCCCCTGCCAGATAGTGTTGATCCTCTTGCGCGAATAGCAGGGCGGGGATAAATAACAGAGCGAATAATAACTGTTTCATGGTATATTTTCCTTATTATTTTAGCCCCAAAGATATACATTTGCGTTTGAAATAAACTATGAGCGTGACAAATAATTATACTAATTGCTCTTTATCAAAGAAAAAAAGTCTATATTTGCACCCTGTGAAAAAACGAATATAAATAATGTAATAACATAAACCTAAGATTCAGATGCAAAACAAAGGATTTGTAAAGGTCTTCGCGGTGTTACTTACGCTTGTCTGTTTGTTCTATTTGTCGTTCTCGTTCGTGACGCAACATTACAACAGTAAAGCCGCTGAGTATGCGGGTGGAGATCCTGCGAAAGAGAGTGCTTATTTAGACTCACTATCTACTCAGAAGGTATGGTTAGGCTATACGCTTAAGCAATGCCGTGAAATGGAAATTAGTTTAGGTCTTGACTTAAAGGGCGGTATGAACGTTGTCCTTGAGTTGAACGTGGCGGATGTAATCCGTTCGTTGTCTAACAACAACCAAGACGAGAATTTCAACAAGGCGTTGGATTTAGCTTACGCGCATCAAGCGACTAGCCAAAAAGATTTCATCGACCTTTTCGCTGAGGAGTATAAGAAGTTGGATAGCGGCGCACGTCTTTCCGCTATTTTCAGTACATTCGAGTTAAAAGATAAAATCACGCCCCAGAGCTCAGACGCTCAGGTTGTTTCTGTTTTGAAACAAGAGTTGCAAAGTGCGATTGATAACTCATTCAACGTATTGCGTACTCGTATCGACCGTTTCGGTGTGGTTTCTCCGAACATCCAACGTTTGGAGACAGCGGGTCGTATCTTGGTTGAGTTGCCGGGTGTGAAAGAACCGGAACGTGTTCGTAAGTTGCTTCAAGGTAGCGCTAACTTGGAATTCTGGGAAACGTATAAATTACCGGAAATCTATCAACAATTGGTTGCCGCTGATAATGTATTGGCTACTATCCTAAGTAAGGAGGCTTCCATTGATTCTGTAGCTACCGATAATGTAGAGAAAATCGCTGATGCCGCTGATGCGAATGTAAGCGAGGCAGATTCTTTATTGGCAGAGCTTGGTCAAGATAATAAAGAGACTGAGGCTAGCCAAAGCATGGAAGAGTTCGCTAAGCAACATCCCTTATTCGCCTTATTGCAGATTAGTCAGTACAACGGTCAGTTGTCTCCGGGTTCTACGGTAGGTATCGCTCATGCGAAAGATATGGATAAGATCAGCGAATACTTGAACATGAAACAAGTGAAAGAGGTATTGCCTCGTAACTTAGCTTTGAAATGGGGTGTTAAGGCGATCGATGATAAGGAGCAGTTCTATGAATTATATGCATTGAAGGTAACGAACCGTGACGGAAGTCCCGCTTTAGGTGGTGACGTAGTAACAGATGCTAATGCTGACTTTATGCAACAAGCCGGTCGTTCGGAGCAAATGGTTAACATGGTTATGAACGCCGAAGGCTCTAAGGCTTGGGCGCGTTTGACGAAAGAGAATATCGGTCGCCAGATCGCTATCGTTTTGGATGAGATGGTTTATTCCGCTCCGAACGTAAACGATGAGATCACAGGAGGTCGTTCACAAATCACCGGTCACTTTACACCGGAAGAGGCGAAGGACTTAGCGAACGTATTGAAATCAGGTAAGATGGCTGCTTCCGTACATATTGTTCAGGAAGATGTCGTTGGTCCGTCATTAGGACAGGAGGCTATCAATGCCGGTGTGATCTCTTTCGTGTTGGCATTGGTGCTGTTGATGATCTATATGTGCGCATTCTATGGATTGGTACCGGGATTGATCGCCGATGGTGCTTTGGTATTGAACATTTTCTTCACGATGGGTATCCTTGCTTCTTTCCAAGCCGTTCTTACCTTGCCGGGTATTGCTGGTATGGTGTTGACGCTAGGTATGGCAGTCGATGCGAACGTATTGATCTATGAGCGTACGAAAGAGGAACTTCGTGCCGGTAAGTCTTTAGGAAAGGCGATCGCCGATGGTTACGGCAATGCGTTTTCCGCTATCTTCGACTCTAACTTGACATCTATCATTACCGGTATCGTATTGTTCTATTTCGGTACAGGTCCTATCCGTGGTTTCGCTACAACGATGATCATCGGTTTGTTCGCTTCCTTCCTTACAGCCGTGTTCTTGACTCGTATCGTTTATGAGGCATTGTTAGCGAAAGATAAATTGAAGAACGTGACATTCACGACTTCTCTGACGAAAGACTTATTGACAAACCCGAAGATCAATTTCTTGGGTGCTCGCAAAGTCGGCTATTTGATTCCGGCGGCAATCATCGTTTTAGGTGCTATCTCCTTTATGACGATCGGTTTGAATAATGGTATCGATTTCACGGGTGGACGTAATTACGTGATCCGTTTCAATCAAGAGGTGAAGACTGACGATGTTCGTAATATGTTGGATGCTCAGTTAGACGGTTCTGTTAGTGTTATCCAGATCGGTACAGCAGATCAAGTACGTGTGTCTACCAACTATAAGATCGATGATAACGATCCTACGGTAGATCAAGAGATCGAGAATAAATTGTTTGAGGGCGTGAAATCCTTACTTCCGGAAGGAACTACATTAGATGAGTTCACGACTACTTTCATACAAAGTTCACAGAAGGTAGGTCCTAGTATGGCAGACGATATCAAGAATAGCGCTATCTTGGCGGTAATCTTCGCCATGATCTGTATGGCCGCTTATATCCTGCTTCGTTTCCGTGATATATCGTTCTCTGTAGGTGCGTTCGCTTCCGTGGCAACGACAACGTTCTGTATCATCTCTTTCTATACCTTGTTATGGAAGGTTCTTCCGTTCTCAATGGAGGTAGACCAGACGTTTATCGCCGCTATCTTGACGATTATCGGTTACTCTATCAATGATACCGTGGTTGTATTCGACCGTATCCGTGAGACGATCGCTTTGTATCCGAAGCGTGATCGTTATCAAGTGATCAATGATGCGTTGAACTCTACCTTGTGTCGTACATTTAATACATCATTAACTACTTTGGTGGTTGTATTGTGTATCTTCATCTTGGGCGGTAGTACGATCCGAAGCTTTACGTTCGCTATCTTATTAGGTATCATTATCGGTACATATTCTACCTTGTTCGTTGCTACTCCGATCGCTTACGAGTTGCAGAAGAAGAAGATCAATAAGAAAGCTGCTGCTGAGAAAGCCGGAAAATAATATCTTCCTTTAAGGATTTTATGAAGATCCTCTATCTTTCCCGTGTCAACGGAGAGATAGAGGATTTTTTTATGTATTAATTCTTAAGGAGATAAAGTATGAATGAGAATGATTTTGTGGTGGGTGTACTTACGTATATCACCTGCCTGCGTGAGAAAAAGCGTTATTCCACGGCGAAGAGTTATCAAGATGCGTTGAGGTCGTTTAAATGTTTTTGTGGCCGGGAAGAGATTCCTTATGCGTATATTAATCGGGATACACTTTTGCGTTATCAATCTTGGCTGTTGGCCAAGGGATGTGCTCGTAACACGGTATCTACTTATATGCGTCGGATTCGTCACATCTATAATTTAGCCGTAGAGGCGGGTGAGGCTACTTATATCCCTCATTTGTTTAAGAATGTGTTTACGGGAGTTGAGAGTAAACGTAAAAAGGCGTTGCCTTCGGAAAGCTTGCGTTTGCTGATGACAAGCCCGGTGACAGATCCGCAACAGAAGAGGACCCAATCAGCCTTTTGCCTGATGTTTTTGTTTTGCGGGATGGCTTTCGTAGATTTGGCGCATTTGCGAAAGGAGGATATCAAGGAAGGGATCTTGTCTTATTATCGGCAGAAAAGCGGATCCCTCATACAGGTGGAGATCCCAGCGGAGGCACAAGGGCTGTTGAATGAGTTGGCAGCCGATACAACCGAGGATTCGCCCTATCTGTTTCCGTTTTTAGAGGGAATGAAGACCGGTGAGGATGCCTACAAGGAATATAATACCGTATTAGGAGGTTTTAACCGCAGATTGAAAACACTGTCGGAATCCGTCGGTATTCATACTCGGGTTACCTCATACACGATTCGTCACTCTTTCGCCATGACCTTGAAGGAGCAAAACGTACCGATTGAGATGATCAGTGAACTGTTAGGGCATAAATCTATCAAGACTACGCAAATATACTTGAAGAGTTTCTCTTTAGAAAAGCTCTCGACCGTAAACAAACTTTGTTTCGAGAGTGTGTATAATTATGCGCCGAAAGTAGGGTGAAGAAAAGTACGCTACTTGGCGAGTAGTGTTAACAAGAGGAGTAAAAGGATATCCCTTAGTTGTAGAGACGGAGCGTGCTCCGTCTCATCCTCTCAAAATGGTATTTTAAGTTACTATCAGGCGATGGGAGACGGAGCACGCTCCGTCTCTACATACATCATGTAGAATTTACTTCGGATAACGTGATGATTTCGGGAATACGAGGCCATTTCGTTTCTATTGCCATGTCTATACATCAGAAATAAGAACGAAGATTTAAAGAGAATCAAGGTTGAAACACAAACAAAGCCTAATGTTTGCTTGTGTTATGTTATTTTTTACTACATTTGCGGCATGAAATGAACACTACTCGCCAAGTAGCAGTCAGTTTGGCTACTCGCCAAGTAGCATGAGTGTTGAAGGGATGCAAATTTTCAGTAATTCCTTTTTGTTTTCATATAAGTATTTATTTATCAGGGTATTATAATGATATCTTGATAAGGCTCTGAATTATCTTCCTCAATGAATATCATGACAAGTAATAGCTCAGATAGAGCTATGAAGCATATACGCAATCGCCGTAGCCAAGAGGCTGTACGCTGGTACGTATTGACACTTCCTACCGCTGTTGGGGGACGTGATAATATCTATTCGTCAAAAGGATTAGATGCCGAGCTTTCCCGTCGTAAACGTTGTGGGGAATCCTTGTTCGAGTACTTTGCCCCCTCGTATGTCGAGGCTCGCAAGGTGGGAGGCAAGATGGTCAATACGAGGAAGCCTCTTTTATACAACTATGTGTTTATCCATGCTTCGGAGAATGAGATTTTCCGTTTGAAACGTATCATGCCCTTATATAATCTTCTTCCTCGGGTATCCGTGGGCGAACACTCTTATTTCCCTTACCTGTCAGATCATGAGATGGAGACCTTACGCTGGATGGCAGAATCTTATCCCAATGAGCTTCCGGTGTACGTACCGGATAGCGGTCGCTTGCTGAAAGGTGACCGTGTACGTATCACCTCGGGTTCTTTCATGGGGATGGAAGCTGAGGTGGTGGTGCAACCGGGTGGAGGTCATAAGGATGTCATGGTACGTATCCTTGACTGTATGTGGGTTCCTCTATTTGAGGTAAGGCAAGGCGAGTATGAGCTGATTGAGTTGAATACGAAAGGCAAGCATGTTTATACCCATTTGGATAACGATCGTTTATCGGAAGGTATGCATAAGGCGTTGGGGCGTTATTATCTCTCGGGCAAATTGGGAAAGGAAGACGAACTTTTGGTTCGTGAGGTGCTGAAGGGCTATGCTTCCCTTCGTGTGGAGACCGACGTGATGCGTTGCAAGGTCTACTCATTACTCCTTCCGGCCTATAAGCTGTTGGCTCAGGAAGAGGAGTTTGAACGCTTGCATTCCACCCTACGCAATATGCTTCCATTGGTTAAGGCAGTGAATTCTCGTGCCTTACTGCTCGTCACGCTTTACGGCTGCACGAATAGCAACCTGTATTACCGTATGGCGCATGAGCTGGTAGATCCCTGGCGGGATGACCCTTCGCCTAAGAGAAGCAAGGCCTTGTTGATACAGCGTTTACACGATTACGATATTTGGCTAAAACATTAAATAGTAGACTGTCATGAGAAAGGAAAGCGAAACTCCCTCCGGTATCCGTTTGATGCTATTGCTGAAAGGGCATTTGAGAGAGATCATGGATCGTGAGTGTGCGAATCAGACCTCGATCCATTTATATTGTACGGGATCTTATTGGGTTGCGTTCGAACGTTCCGCTTATCAATTGCGTCGTGCCTTTCCGGATAGTGAGATCACGCCGATGCGCCTGTACGCTTATCCTTTTCCGGTTGTCATGGTTTCCGTAACGGATCGTTCCCTTCGTTTGTATGAACGAAAACATATAGCTAAGCAGAACGGGGCGGATTACAAGTTATTAACTGTACCTGAACTCTCCGCTCCCGCCTACCAAGCGTGGCATACGAGGGAGGTGAAGGGACTCCCTGCGTTAAACTAATCGGAAAACTCGCTCACTACATTAAAACAGGGACAGGATTTCAACGGGTCCAAGTCTTGATGTCCCACAATCAGGGCTTTGGGGAATCGCTGATGTAATTCACGAAGCAAACCCTGTAGGGCTTCTCGTTGGGCTTCCGTTCGGGTATCCATGGGAGTCTTTCCATCGTTGGCGAGTCCTCCGATATAGCAAACCCCGATACTGTGCCGATTGTGGTTCTTACAGTGAGCACCCACTTGTTCAAGGGGCCTACTGGTCTCGATCGTACCATCGGTCGGGATAACGAAGTGATATCCGCAGCCATTCCAGCCGAGAGAGCGATGCAGACGGTCGATGTCCATCATCCGTAAAGTGCTGCCCTGCCTATTGGCAGAGCAATGCACGATAATCAGCGTGATGGTTCTCATCCGATCCAACCGCTAGCGGCTCCACCGGCGGCACCGGTGATGACCAGTTCGACAATACGGATGATGTAGAGCAAGACGCTCTTCCAATTTGTTTTTTTCATACTTGTAGTCTTTAAATAAATGAATAAAATAAGCTTCATGGTTTAAGAGCCGTATTTCTCAATGGTAGGATTTAGATCTCATCGGGAGATTCTGAGTCTCCTTTCTTCAACGCTGCCAAGTCTACCGTGTCTTTATTCTCCTTTACCGCCTTCAGCGAGGCGGCTTGGATCGCACGGCTGGTTACTAGGTTGAATTCTGCCACATATTATATATACAACATAATATAATGCTGATTATCAGAATAAAAGCCCACCTATTACTAATAGTGGGTAACAAAATAGTAACAAAAAAAAACGAAGAAATCGCTTTGTGGTGGGCTTCATGTGCAAAGGTAACAAAAGCCCTCTAACCATAAAAGTAAAACTGGCGAAAAGAAGAATACTGTTTTTCTTTTCGCCAGTATATATATTTTGCTGTCTATAAAAGTAGGTTTAGTTCGTTTTGGATATATAGACAAAGGGATAAACTAAACTTGCAATGTATAGGAAAGCCTTTTCTTGAATATTAAAAGTTAATTTGTTCAAACTTAATAAGAAAGAAATAGCTTAACAAGCTGTTCTATTATTAACTTTCACTATATTTGAATATTGTTTATATAATTGGTTATGAAACATTTTCTACCCATATTATTTATATTTTCTTTCAATCTTGTCAGCCCACTTTTAGCACAAGACAAGAAGTGTGCAGATATGTCTGCTTTATTAGAGAACAAAATATGGAAAGTGCAACTTCCTAAAGACAAACAATATGCAATGGAAATGGAATTTCGTAGTGCCGGATGGAGAACTACATTTCTATATGATGAAAAACAAACCAAAACATTCTATTCCTATTCTTTGCATGGAGATACAATCAAAGTTTTTGAATCGGGTAAAAATTATATCATTCAAGAACTTACAGATAGTACTCTGACATTCCTTTATCTACCGGAAAGTTTGACAATCGGAGTTACGCCTGTCAGATGTACAACAGATAACAGTATTCAAGGGCAACGAGAGAACGAAGAACGCTTGGATAGTATTTGGCGCAAAGAAGATATTTGGAACAAGGGTACTGCTCCTATCAATAAAACTCAGGCTATCAAAGAATATCCCCGATGGGCTGTATGGGATTATGACTTGGAAAAGTATTTCGTTTCTCAAATGAAATACCCCAAAGAGTTACTGAAAAAGAATGTGGCAGGTCATTCTGTTGTGATGTTTTCCATCGACACACTGGGTTTACCTCGTGAAATCAATATTCTGACTACTATCCATAAAGAGTTTGACAAAGAAATAATTAGATTAACAAAAGAACTTCCACACTGTCTGCCTTGCAGGGATAAGAACGGTAAACGAATAGAATGCTTCCATACAGTATATGTACCATTCTTACCACAACATTATAGAGATAGAGTAAAAGCGGACAGCATTGCAAAGGAAGAATTGAAACAAAGTTTTGTGGAATGGGAAACTGTGTCTTATTTTGAAAAAGCAAATCCGTATGCAGTTACCAACTACATCAATGAACGCCTAACATACGACCCCAAGCTATTGAACGGCAAAAAAGAAGCCAAAGGGATTTATACGATACGAATTGATTCTTACGGAGAAATAATAAAGGTAGAAACCTTACGAAGTTGCGGCATACCAAAATGGGATAAGCAAGTATTGCAAATCATAAAAGGTATGCCACGGTGGACTCCTACCATCAATTATTACGGGAAAGGTAAATATCACAACTCCGTTTGGACTGTACCTGTTTTATTTAAAAATGATAATCGGTAAATCCTTGAATGAACATCTTGATTATAATTGAATTATCAAAACAGAAATTAAATTTAAACTAAAAAATGGGAACATTAGGCTGTATAAATGATATGCTACAACGGGACAAAGAGAACCGTGAGCTTCGCAAATTGAATAAAGAAAGGATGAAAGAACATCATAAATACCTCGTAAACAAGGGAAAAAATATTAATTTATCCAACATTTCCATTGAAACGATAGAGGAAATCCGTAAAAATACCATAGCAAAAGAACAGTCAGACCAAATTTATCTATTCAAGGCATATATAATTTTTGCAATATGCCTTTTAGGATTATTTTTATTGGGCATACTTTGTTATAAATTATTCTTCTGAATACCTAACGACATGCTGTCCGAAGAAAAATAAATGAATTTGAAAAGCCGGGCGATAAACATGATTCATCACTCCGGCTTTACTCCGCTTATGGCTTACCCAGTTTATCGGCTTCCTTTCTCAACAGCTCGGCTTGTTCATTGAGTAACCTTGCACGCTCCAACGCTTCCGCCTGCTTCCTGCTGCGATACTCAAAATCTATCACAGAATCGGTTAGACTTTGGATAAAACCGTTATCTCTCTGCCAATTGAATTTGGTTTCCAGTATATCAAAGACTTCTCCGTCTGCCTGTCCTTGCATCAGCAAATAGCGGTATTTTATATCGTTGTCCTGCAACTGCTGCATACGTGTAACCAAACGGACGTTCAAGAATATGGAAGCGGAACAAATAACCAGCACTGCCGAAAAAACAAACAATCCCGGACGAACCCAAGAAGTAACCTTGTTGTAAATCCGTTGATAGAACGGTAAGGGCGTAGCTTCCTCTTTATCCGTCCTGCAAGAACCCAAAGTATCAATCATTACCTTGAAACAACGGTAAGTTTCCAATGTTATTTTCTTGGTGTCCTCTATGTTCTTCTGCTGACCTTGCATCCTGCTCCTTATGTCGTCAAGCTGACTTTGGATAACCTGCAACTTCTCTTCGGGAACAGCCGAATTACTGTGCAGTTCCGACAATGCCTGTTCGATTGTTCCCAGCCGTTCGAGAGTTTCCTCCCGGCTGGCTGGCGTTACCTGTGCTTCCAGCTTCTCTTTCAGTTCCGTAACCATAGAGAGAAGCCCCTCTAAAATCAAATTATCTTCCATGTCTTTACAGTTTAAGTTGTTTTTTCTTTTTCTTCTTCTTTCTCAAATTAAAATTAGGTTCTTCATCCACTGGGGGAGAAGAAGCGGAAAACAGACCGAGCGAACCAGTTATCAACGGACTGTCAGCCTTGCCAGGTGCAGGTGCTTGCTCCCGAACGGGTGCGAAAGTTGTTTGCCGTTGGCTTTCGGCAACATTCATTCCTGCATCCCCGAAACATTTATCCAGTTTGGAAAAACTGAAACTGCGATCTATCTCCGAACCCTTGAACGTGTATTCGCCTTTGGAAAAGGATATGCCCTGTATCTCATCGGTCTGTCCCTTTCGTTTGAACCGGACGGTGATACCCCTTTCCGCTAACCGCTGCTGCAACTGCTGCCAATTACGGGATTTGCCGATTTCATTCTTCACAGCCGTGTAAATCTCGTATTTCGACTTGTCCGGCTCTTTCAATCGATGCTGCTTCACCTGCTCTTTCCCCTTGGCGAAATAAAGCCCGTGTTTGGCTTTCAGCTTCTTGCATACCTGTTCGTTACGGTACATGTCGTTCCTGTCCGAAATGGTCTTGCCGTTGTTGTCAATACGGTTGAATACGATATGCACATGTGGGTGTTCCCGGTCTTGGTGGCGCACGATGATATACTGCGTATCGGTGATTTTCATTTCACGCATATACTCCTGCGCAAGCTGTATCATCTTCCCGTCTGTCAATTTGAGTGCATCCACTGCCGAATAGCTTAACGCAATGTGTCCGACAGGCTTCTTCAAATCGGGATTCATCCCGGTCTGCATACAGAAGCTGCGGATTATATCGCCCCGGCTTTCAGTCAGAACCCCGTCCGCATGAAGCAAAACCGCCTGCTCCTTGCCCAACACATAGTTCACACAGCCCTTAAAACCGCTTCCCTTTTTTATTTTTCCAATCATCCGACAAATGGTTTATGATTTCAACAATCCTATCTTTGAGCTTCAAAAGTTCCACCGCCACCAGTGCGAAACCTCCGGCATTTGCCCGGTGCGCCAGCTGGTTGATGTTGTTGGCTTCCCCTGCCAGCTTACGGATGGTGTCCGCATCCTGCCTGTTCAGCCGGGGTATGACCTCTGCCGAAACAACCGCCTGCCGGACATACTCACTGATACGCAACCCGGCTTCCCCGGCTCGCTTTCTGATGGCGTAATACTGCAACTCGGTCAGTTTCGTACTGACTACTTTTTTCTGCTTGTCCGTCCGTTTTTTTGCCGGACGACCGCCCAGCTTGTCCTGTATCTTCTTCATGTCTTTTTACTTTTAGGTGGTATATTAGAAATTGCGACCAACGGGAGCGATTTCCTTTGCGGTGAGCAAAGCAAGGTGGTTTCGGTATACCGAAACATAACCTTGCTCTCCAAATAAACCGCCAGCCGTTGATAGTCCTGCCGGATTAAATGTCCCTGCCTCTCTTTTGTCTTGGGGCGGCACGTTGTCCGGTTTCCTGCTTCGTTTCCTGCACTTGGCTGGCTGCGTTTTTCTGTTCCTGCTTCCTGCCGCACAGGTAATCGTTCAAGTCCGAATAGCCCCTATAATTGTGCGAGAAGTCACGCACATGGTAGGAGTATTCCAATTCGATAGCCCGTGTCGCTTCAAACCCCGCCTTGTCATTATCAAGCAAACAGTGGATGCGCTCATACGGGGACATCACGTCAAGGGCTTTCGACACATTAGCGGTAGAGTTAAGAATGACATAATCCTGCCTGTCAAGGTCGGGCATGGCCGGACAGTTCCTCATGCGGAGCGTAAGGAAAGAGAGGTAGTCCATGAAACCCTCGAACACCAAACATTTCTCCCTCGGCTCTCCCTGCTGCCGTATGTGGGTGATGTCTTTCGGGGCGATGCAGCCTTTGAAAAAAGAGTTGCGCACTTCATAACCTCCTGCCATGTTCGAGAAACCGATAGCGAAGAACGGTCTGCCGTTATTGGTAAAATGGAGTTCCTTGCATTCTCTTTTTGCCAGTTCGATATTGATACCCCGTCCCTGCAAGTAACGGAGCAATGCCGGATGGGTAAGGTCACGGACTTCCAAATGCTGGAAACTCGGTTCTGTCCTACGCTGGGGAAAAGAAAAACTGACCGGGCGGACGTGCGGTTTCTGTTCCGCTATCCGGTTTAAAAGGTATGGCAGGCTGTCGGAAGAATAGAGTTCCTTTGCCAATGCTATGAGGTTGCCGCCCTTGCCTGCGCCAAAATCATACCAAAGGTTGCGGTCAGTGTTCACCTTGAAAGATGGTTCGTGTTCCTCCCTTAATGGTGATTTGTACCATAAGCCGTTACCCTGCTGCTTGACAGGAGAGTAACCTAAACTATGCAGATAGTCTGCGATGGGTATTTGTTTTACATCTTCGATGTTCATAACATTTTCTTTTTTGGGGATTAAAAAATAGTTGAAAAATGCACCAATCCTGTTTAGTCCGTTATATATATATACCCGTACCATACTAAACCTGCTTGTTCCGATACAGGGAAATAGTAAGTCCGTTCCTCTTATATATACACCCGGACTAAACCAAACTGACTTTTAATAATGGAAATCGGGATTATAGCGGTAGCCCTTGCCCTCTTTCACTATCATGCGCTTGTTCACAAGGAACTTGTTCAGTTCCACATGGATATTGCGCCCACGCTCGTAGCCTATACTTGCATAGCCTTGTTTCAAAGTCTTTAGGACATTCTCGTAACCATATATGACCTGTTTGCCAAAACCGTTTTCCAAAGCTGTCCTGTGCTGTTGCTCCGTCAGTTCTGCCAGTGGAAAGCCCCGGTCTTGGCTGGGCTGCTTGAACACATAGCCGTCCACGACTTCGGGCAATGCGTTGTCATTGATACGAAATGCGAACGGGTCAAACTCCCGGTCACGTATGTGCATCGCCTTTACCTCGCTTATGTTACCGTCCTGCTGGCTTTTCGTAATTTGCAGGACGGTTTCAGCCTTGTTGTTCAACTCCGTACCGATATGCCCCCTTGTATTGTCATCCCCCTTGTTCAAATGTAGAACAGTGTGGATATGCAGGTTATATCCGCTTGACCAGCGCATCAAGAGGTTGATTAGGTCAGTCGATTCACTGGGGCTGTTGATGTCGTACATCAAATCACGGATTCCGTCAATGATGAGTAGTCCTACATCGGGCATATTTTCAAGCATATAGCCGATTATCTGCTTCCGTCTGTCGGGTGTCTGCTCCCTTAACACAATGAAAACAAAATCGTCCATATCCTTGTCAGTAGGCAGTCCGGCAAGGCGCAAAATACGCTCCATGACCTTGTGGCAATGGTACTTGCTCTGCTCGGTATCTACATAGAGGATTTTCCGCTTATTCGATGGCAGACATGCCGAATACTTCAGTACCTCGTCATTCTTCAACGCTGCCGCAACGATAGCGGAAATGTTGAATGTCTTCTTGCTCTTGGCTTTGCCTGTGGATGCACTGAAATTACCCAGCGTGCCGATGGTAGAACCGTTCACCCAAAGCATTTCGGGCGGTACTTCGTAAGTGTCCGTCACTTTTAGATGAATGGTTTTCCAAAGGGCTGCGAAATCCTCTTTCTGCATGGTGACATCCTGCCCGGCTTCTGTCGCTTTTCTATTTTCCATAACCGTTATTTCTTTAGAGGACGGTTAAGGATATACTTCTGCGCTTCCTGCTCTATCTGCGCCTGCGTTTTCACCGGGTTCTGACGCAACCACGCTTCCAGCTCCGCTTTCTCAAAATAAAGCATTTTGCCCTGCGGCTTGTAATGGGGTATCAAGTTACCCGAAGTCAGCTTGTACAGGTAGCTTTTTGAAAGGTTCAAAAACTTGCTCGCTTCATCGAAGCTAAGCACATTCTTTGAAAGGAACACTAAATTTTCGAGTTCTGCAACTCGCTTCTCAATACTTGTTTCCATATAACAAAAGTATTTGCGTTAGACAATATGGAGTGCATGCCCTCCGGTTTCTTGTAATCGATTACAGGGGCAAAAGTATTGAGGAATAGCTTGATAGCGGATTAAGCTATGTTTGAGGTCTTAACCTATTCTTAAAGTTTTTTCAGTTGTTTGATATAATTGCTGATGGTTACATAATCTTTTTCATGTTCCACCCCTTTTACATAATTGGCGGCTGTGGCTAAATCACCTTGATTCAGATATTTATCTTTCTTTATATTCTTCGTAACAAACAACTTATTCTTTGCTATAACAGATTGCCAGTTAGGTGTTATCAAACCACGATTGCTTAACTCCGAAAAAAGAAAAGCTACCTGCCTGTTGTTATTAGACCTGAATATAACTTTTGGTTTACAAGAAAGTATTGCTTTCAAATCTTCAAAAGTCATAGGAGCATTGAAAATTTCCACTTCATTGATACAATCCACCAACAATGCTATTTGCCTGTCGTTTAAAATAGACTTGAACGGATTTTCTGTTTCAGCAATATGGGAGATAATTTTAGGCTCTTGGTATTTATCTTGAATTGGTTGCGGCTCTTTCTGTTGTGGCTGCATTTCCGCTTGCACCTTACTTTCTTTCTTTTTTCGCAAGTACGCAGAATATCTTTCTAATACAATAGTTTTAACAACTACGGAAAAATAAGGCAGTTCTTCATCATAAACCGTATTATCTTGCTCATACCGGGAATAATCAAATGAAAGAGGATTAAACGACATGTATTTTCTTTTCTCATCGGATTTCAAGGATTCATAAAAACCGCTTTCCCAAAAGAAGTCAGATACAGAATAAAAATATGGAATATCATTCAACACAGAATAACGAATATATAACTGCACCAACTCATCAGCGGTACGAACATATTCTTGCTGTTCCAATTTATCTGCCTGTTCTTCGTCGAAATATAAGGACTTAAAGGCAATATTATCTATCATAACTTGGCTGGCATGATTGATACAGCGATTGAATATACCTTGTATATGGTCGAATTTTATTTTCAGTTCTTCTTCTGTCATAATAATCTATGTTTCAGTTAGTAGAAACAAAGATATATTTTTCCGGCTAAACAAAGACAAAAAAAGAAAGAAAGTACGGTAACTGTGATATAACCGTACTTTCTTCTTAAATCAGTCCGTCAAATTCGGTATCAGACTTATAGCTTCTTCTTTTTTCTTATCAACAATCTTCGCATAAATTTGAGTTGTGGCAATATTTTTATGTCCTAACAATTTGCTAACCGTGTACAAATCAGCTCCTAATGTAAGCATCATGGTAGCATGGGTATGCCGGGCAACATGAAACGAGATATGCTTAATAACCCCTGCATCTTTCGCCCATTTTTGAAGTATTTTATTTATAGTTCCCTCATGCGTCAAAGGAAAAATCAAATCATCGCCTTTTGCTTCATTTTGTTGCGGCAACCACTTTAACGCTTCATCGGATATAGGCAGATAAAGCGGTTCTTTTGTTTTCTGCATCTTTATTTCAATCCTTATTCTTTCACCGCTTTTCTGCAAATCGTTCCACTTCAATTTTCTTATATCGCTTACACGCAGCCCACACAAACAACTGAAAAGAA